>OMGK01000526.1_pt1 | contig 26697 bp, 18 predicted proteins | sample 1645881 | NCBI WGS metagenome assembly OMGK01 (sample SAMN00849303, study PRJEB25192) | human gut metagenome
ACCTCACCGCACGAGACACTGTCGCCAAACACTTCCATCCGGCGGGCAGGCTTTGGCTCCGGCGGCAGAAGATCTGCGCCGTCATCCACGGTAAATCCATAGAACGTCACCGTATGGCAGGCATCCATGCGCTTGAACAGCAGCAGTTCATGCCGCGCATCCGGCAACTGCCCCGCAATCTCATAGGTTTTCTTTTTTCCGTCATTCAAAAGGCGGATGCGTCCCTGCACCCCGTCCAAGAGATAGCCCATCTCATTCGTCCAGTACGCATGATGGTTGGCGAGCGTGACTGCCACCGATGTTCCGGTAAAAATCATTTTCACCCAGCTCGCCGCATAGATAAGCACCGGCGCCTTCGGATCGCCGTCATCGATTCTTCCGCTATACTGTAACATCGGATCGTCCGCTTCGATATTCCTGATCATTTTTTTTGCTGTCATTTCTTTCTCCCCCTGTCTTCCGGCTTTCTGCCGGATACGCAGCAGGGCTGCGAAAGCCCCGAGGTATTACGCACAATGCGCTCTTCTCTTTCCGGCTGCCGCAGCCCCATCATTCCAGTTCTCTGTTATCTTTTTCCGATCTCGGTATCGGTTGTCGTCACCACACTGTGCTCCTTGATGTAATCGATGATGTCATCCAGTTCCGTGAACGCCAGTCCTACATAGCTGTCTGCTGCTCCGTAATAGATCGCAATCTTTCCGCTCTCCGAATCGTGGATCGTTGCACACGGGAAGCATACGTTCGGCACGAATCCGCGCTCCTCATACCACTCTTCCGGTGTCAGAAGGAACGTCTCACAGCGGTACTTCACGATGGAAGGATTGTCGATGTCTAAGATCGCACCGCCGATTGAATAGACATATCCGTTGCAGGTGCCGCTCACACCATGGTAGAACAGAAGCCATCCCTCAGATGTCTCGATCGGAGCCGCACCGCCGCCGATCTTTAAGGACTCCCACCACTCGGAACCTTTGCCCATCACATGACGGTGTTTTCCCCAGTAGGTGAGATCCGGGCTCTCACTGATAAAAATATCACCGAACGGTGTATGGCCGCTGTCGGACGGTCTCGAGAGCAGCATGAAATTGCCGCCGATCTTGCGCGGGAACAGCACCGCATTCCGGTTAAACGGAAGGAACGGATTCTCGATTCTGGTAAATGTCTTAAAATCCGTCGTCTTCGCCATACCGATCGCTGCGCCGTAGAAATCCTGACACCAGATAATATAGTAGGTATCCTCCACCTTCACAAGTCTCGGATCATACGCATAGACCGGCATGAAGGACTCACCGTTCTCGTCCACGAAGTTGATCTTGTTTTCCTCAAAATTCCAGTGGATGGCATCCTTGCTTCTTCCCAGATAGATATACGGAATTCCGTTCGTCTGCTCTCCGCGGAAGACGCCGATGAACTCATCCCCGTACGGCATCACCGCACTGTTGAAGATTCTCGCCACGCCCTTCACCGGATTTCTGCCGATGACCGGGTTCTCCTTGTATCTCCATACCGGTGCTCCGTTTAACTCTGCCGGGCGCTCCTGCCATGGCACATTCGGTACTTTCGGGCTGATCATTTTATATTTGCTCATAACTTCTACCTCTTTCTGCCGCCGCCGCGGCCCATTTTTCTATGCTGACCGTATTTATTCATTCGCTTTTAAAAATGCAAGATTCTTCTCGATGAGACTGCACCGCTGTGCCACACACTCCACCGATCTTCCCGGATCGGATGGCGTATGGAATACGTAGTCCACCAGCTTCTCCACCGTCGTGGTCGCCACATGCATCCGTGTATCCGAGGATGCGTAGTAAATAAACACCTCGTTTTTCTCATTGACGATCGCTCCGTTGGTGAATACCACATTGCTGACGTCCCCGACGCGCTCCTCACCTCTCGGTCCGATCAGAAGTCCGGACGGCTCGGCAATCACCCTCGACGGATCTTTTAAATCCGTTGCAAACGCATAGATGACATAGCGCAGTCCCGCTGCCGTGTTGCGCACACCGTGGGCGATATGAATCCATCCCTTTTCCGTCTTGATCGGCGTCGCACCGGCTCCGTTCTTCGCCTCCGTGATCGTGTGATATTTGCGCAGGCTCGTCATTTTTTCCTCATCGATCACAGCGTGTGTGATGTCCTCGCAGAGACCGAATCCGATGCCTCCGCCGCTTCCCGTCTCGATAAAATCATCCATCGGTCTGGTGTAAAACGCATATTTGCCGTCGACGAATTCCGGATGCAGCACCACGTTTCTCTGCTGCGGGGAACGCCGCGTGATGAGGTTCGGCAGGCGCTCCCAGGTCTTTAAATCCTGCCGCTACCGCCGCCGAGAGATCGCTCACACTCGTATCCTTTGACTCGGAGCAGAACACGCCATAGATGTAACCGTCCTCATGCTTCGTCAGACGCATGTCATAGACATTTGTCTCTTCCGGGCAGGTATCCGGCAGAAGAATCGGGTAATCCCAGAAACGGAAACCGTCGATTCCGTTGTCGCTCTCCGCCACGCCGAAGAAAGACTTTCTGTCATTCCCCTCGATGCGCGCCACCAGATAATATTTTCCGTTCAGCTCGATCGCTCCGGAGTTCATCACGGCGTTGATGCCGAGACGCTCCATAAAGTACGGATTGGTGTCAGGGTTTAAATCGTACCGCCAGGTCAGCGGAATATGTTCTCTCGTGAGAACCGGATACTCGTAACGGTCAAATACGCCGTTGTAAAAATCCGACTTCTCATTTTTCCGCGCAAGCAGTTTTTCCTGCTTTTCTTTTTCAATATAATATCTCTCATGCAGCATAGCCAATTCTCCTCAATTTTCCTTGATGCGTCCCAGTACCTCGATACACATGCGCCCGTTGTGATACGGACATTTCCACGGCTCCACGATCGGCCGGTCTAAAATCGGACTTCCGTCCTCATACACTTCCCAGTACCACTCGCTTCCCCTGCGCGGATCAATGACGTGTTCTTTGATAAACTGCCACTCCGCCAGCGCCGCATCCCGGTACTCGGAATGATCCGGCATCTGTTCATAGGCATTCAAAAATCCGACTACTGTCTCCGCCTGCACCCACCATACACGGTGTGTATTGACCACCCCCCTGTCACACTCGTTTGCCAGGGAGTGTCCGTCAAACGCCGTCTCATAAATATGTGCCGCAAGTGCCTGTGTGATCGGGTCAATTTTCGTCTCATACGCCTCATCGCCCAGCACCTTGACGCCGTGGTCCAAAAGCCACGCTGTCTCAATGTCATGCCCGTAGGAATGCAGATCTAAGATCGTGTGATAGCCGGCATCGAAAAACACTTCCTGTCTCCGCTTCGCCGGATTGTATACTTTCTCTGCAAACACATCCATGATCCAGCGGAGGCGCTCCCCCACGGTCTCATCCCGCGACACACGGTACAGTTCCGTGTACGCCTCAAAGACATGAAGCAGGGTGTTCATCGTCTTATCCGCAAGCACGCCGTTCTCCGACAGCTTCTCATTGGATTCCGGATGAAACTCTCTGGTAAAAGCCTCCAGATATCCGATCCCGTCCGTACACTTCTCCTCGATCAGGGAAAAGAGCCGCTTTGCCAGCGCAAGCGCCTCCTCGTCGTGCGACGCCTCATAGTAGGAGGACAATGCATAGATGCTAAACGCCTGATTGTAGGTGTGCTTTGTCGTATCAAACGGTGTCCCGTCATAGTTTAACGACCAGTAGATGCCGCCGTACTCCTGGTCGATACAGTGTTCTTTCAAAAAGGCATAGCCGTGCTTTGCTTCCTCCAAAAGCGCCTCTCCGGTATAGCCTGCACTGTTGCAGTCTTCCTCTGTAAAAAGTCCCTTTCGATATGCCGTGTAGGCATTGGAGAAAAACCATGTGATGCGGCTGTTTAAAATACATCCCTTTTCCGCCTTCTGATCCAGCGCAAGATCGTAAGACAGCCAGCCGTAATAACCGCCGTAAGTGTCGTCACGCAGTGCGCGCCAAAAGGGAATGATATGTGTGAGAAGTTCTGTTTTGACTTCTCCTCGCATGCTTTCTAATGTTTCCATCGCTGTTCCTCTTTTCCTGTAATCAGCCCTTGACTGCACCTGCCGTAATGCCGCTGTAGATCTGCTTCTGGAATACGATAAACACGATGAGTGCCGGCAGCAGGGAAATGATAACGCCTGCACAGATCAGGTTGTACTGGCTTCCAAGCGGTCCGGTAAAGGTATAGAGGGAAATCGCCATTGTCTTTAAATTTTCCTTCGTCAGATACAGGTTTGCCGAATAGTATTCGTTGTACACGCCCACGCCCTTTAAGATGCAGGCGGTCACAATTGCCGGCTTCAACAGCGGAAGCATGATCTTCCAGTAGATCTTCCAGTAGGACGCCCCATCGATGATTGCCGACTCATCCAGCGACACCGGAATATTTTCCATGTACTGGATAAAGATGTAGATGGAGATAACGTCCGTTCCCATCATCATGATGATGTAGCCGTACAGATGGTTGATGAAGCCAAGGTCATGCATGATCTGGTAGACCGTTACCTGCATGGCAACACCCGGAAGCAGTGCCGCGAACAAAAACAGGTTGCGGATCAGCCCGTTGCCCGGGAACTGGAAACGGTTTAACACATACGCAAGCTGTGTACCGATGATGATGGCTCCGATCAGGACACAGACCATAACGATCACGGAATTAAGGAATGCCCTTCCCATGTTCGCCCGCTGGAACGCTTCCACAAAGTTGTCAACGTTCAGCCAGTTCTGAGGCAGTGTCATAACATTCGTCGTCTTATACTCTTCCTCCGTCTTGAATGCAGTGATGACGCAGGAAATAATCGGAATCACGGCGACAAAGGAAAAGAACACAAGCGATACATATTTAAAAATGATCCAGATAATGGCTCCTGCCGAATACTGTTTTCTGCGCTTTTTCATTTACATCGCCCCCTTTGCTGCTTTCTTCGCTGCTCTCTGTTCTTTGTGAAGCTGTTTCAACCGCTTTCTCTCTTCCCTGGTCATGACTTCATCGTCCTGATCCGCATTGCGGTATACATATTTAAAGAACAGTTTCTGCAAGATCGTACATGCAAAAATGATAAGAAGTAACACAACCGCCATCGCCGACGCAAGTCCGACCTTCTGGCTGGTATGTGCAATATTGTTCATGTTGATAAAATACGTTGCCGTTCCGTTGGAACCTCCGGTGATTACGAACGGCTGCTCGAATGCGCTCAGTGCTCCTGTGATGGATAAAATCACATTCAACGTCACAATCGTCTTGATGCTCGGCAGTATAATATGTACAAACTGCTGAAATTTATTTGCACCGTCCAGCTCCGCCGCCTCGTACATCTCGGAATCTACAGACATGATCGCTCCGATAAAGAGCACCATGTTGTTGCCGAAATATCTCCAGACAGAAGTTGCAACCAGTGACCAGTTGTTGATCTTCTGATCGCGCAGCCAGTACGGAAGACTATCCAGTTCAAATCCAAACCATCCGAGGATGGAATCAAGTACAAATCCTCTTGTGTAAAAATATTTAAAGATAAATCCGATCGCAATACCGCTGATCAGATACGGGAAGAACATCAGTCCCTTAAAGAGATTGCCTCCCCTCGTCTTAAAACTCAAAATCGTTGCAAGGAACAGTGCAAGCGCAAGCTGTACCACCGAACCTACCATGTAATAGAGACTTAGCCACAGGGATGCGAAAATATCCTTGTTGCGGAATACCTCGATATAATTCTTCCAACCCACAAACACCCGTTTATCTACCGGCGTGGAATATTTCATTTTGTAAAAACTGAACTTCACCATTTCAACAAATGGCATATAGGTAAATGCTGCCAGCAGCACAAGCGGAATTATGGTAAATGCCAGTATAATCAGTGTCTGCTGCCCCTTCCTGCTTTTTGCCCACTTCAGGAATCCACGCCTGGCCGTTTTATTTTCTACTTCCTTTACTGATGTCGCCGCCATATCCAACCTCCATCTTTTTCACCCTGTTTTTAAAATAACGGGACCGGAAACAGATCTCTCATTCCGGTCCCATCTGTGCATGATGTCTTATTTATTCTGCCGTCACGCCATTGTCTTCCTGTGCCTGTGTCCACTTCTCGTTCCACTCAGCCATGATGTCATCGTAGGACATATCGCCGTTAGAAGCGTGCTCAATAATCTCCTGACCCTTCTCTTTTCCACCCGCATTGATGTTCAATCCGGAATCAGCGTTCAACGCATTAAGTAAATCTTCCTCGCCCTCTAATGCGGACTCGTCGGATACAAATGTCACATCACCAAACTCTGCGTATGCATCCGGATAAGCGTTGTCGTCTGCAGCGATCGGAATACCGCCCTCGTTGTATGCAAAACCGGACTCTTCTGTCATCCATTTTACGAATACCATTGCTGCTGCCTGATGATCTGCATCCGATGCCGCATTAATACCGAAGCTGTAGTCAGCGCCTGCGGAAGCATACTGCTTACCGTCGATCGTGATCGGGAATGGCATGTAGCCGATGTCCTCGCCGTGAGAATCAGCGTCTACCATCTGGGAATATGCCCAGGAGCCAAGTACCATGGTTGCGATCTCGCCTCTGTTGATCATGCCCTTGGAATCTTCCCAGGAAGTTGTGGTGAAGTCATCCTCTGTCAGTCCGTCTGCCACTGCATCGTAGAGCACCTTGTACAGTGCATATGGATGTGTGCCATCGCCGTAATCCTGGAACGGATCCTTTGTGTGAAGAAGCTTCTGGTTCATGTAAGTAGAATCACCGGTTGTCGTACCTGCGATCTGTCCGTCCCACTGCTCCATCGGCCATCCGTCTGCGTAGTTCGTGTAGAGCGGAATGATGGAAGAATCGTAAGCCTTGATCGCCTGCAGTGCCGCGATGAACTCATCCGGTGTCTTCGGTGTCTCTGTCACTCCGGCCTCTGTGAAGACTCTCTTGTTGTATACAACACCCTGTGCATTACCGGTAGAAGGAACACCGTATACCAGTCCGTCGTAATCCCAGGTATTTGCGAACTTGATCTGTCCTTCCATCTCATCGAGTGTGCCGTACGGCAGGAAATACTCGCTCAAGTCTGCCTTGTCAACTGCCGGGATCATCATGATGTCGCCCCAGTCACCGCTCTGTAAGCGAAGCAGGGAATCATCAGAATAATTGGTATCCGTCTCAACCTCTACGGTGATGTTCGGGTACATTTCATTGAAATCAGCAATGTAAGCTTCCCAGTTCTTTCCCGGATAGCTGTCCTCGGACATATCGGTTCTCTGGTTGAATACATGGATGGTTGTCGTGATGTCGGTGTAATCCTCGCCCAATTTGATGCTTGCATAATTCAGAGCACCATCTGTGGTCTCTGCTGCATCCCCACTCTCAGTTGTGGCTGCTGCCACACTTCCTGTTGTCGCATCATCAGATGCTGTGCTGCTGTCAGATGAACTGCTGCCGCATGCTGCCATGCTCAAAGTCATTGCTGCAACCAGGCTGACTGCCAGAACTTTTTTCAACTTCATAATAAAAATCCTCCTTTTTTATAGCTCGTTTTGTAGCTTAATTTAATTATATATTTTTTCTATTTTTAGTCATCATATATTATTGCATAATATATTAGTTTCTTGTGTTTTTCTGCATTTTCCACATGTTATACAAATTTCATATCCCGTTTTTAGTCATTTTTCATATTTTTAGTCTCTTCTTTCCCTTTCTTTTTCCTCGTATTTTAATTTTAATTACTTAATTTTTATTATTTTTTAACCTAATAATCAAGAAACCTATTGTATTGCCAAATAGTTTCGCTATAATATAGGATAGTTATGCAGAAAGGATCGATTCATATGGAACCAATCACGATCAAGGCACGCCTGAATCAGGCTTATCATTTTTCCGGGGCAGCCGGAAACGGCATCCGCTTTTCCGATCTTTCGGACGGTCCGGCTTTCATTTTCCGTGAGGACACATCGGCTGTGCACAACCGTTTTGTCCCTGCAGGGGGGTGCATCAGCTACGCGTCCCCCGTCCGTCTGACGCGGGATGCACTTCCGTACCTCCTCTTTCTCTATGTCGAATCCGGAAGCGGCACCTTAACGAATGCCGGCGACGCTGCGCAGAAGCCGGAATCCTGTCAGCTTGCGCCGGGGGATCTCATGCTTCTTCCGGATCAGACCGCATACCGGTTTTCCACGACGCATACCCCTTTTTGCTACCACTGTTTTTATCTGTCGACAGAGTATTTTTCGGAATATCTTCCGTTTCTGTGTGCGGACGGCAGCATTTTTCATATGAGCCGGACCGAGGTGGATGACATCGTATGGCGTATTCTGCCTTACCTCTCCCGCGAGCTGCTCTCCGATGAACCGGTTTCCTCGCTTCATCTGACCGCCATGCTCTCGCTTGTCCTGTCCTCCCTCGCCGCTTCCCGCCGCACCGCATCGACGCCTTCCCTTCCCGCGCATGTGGCACGCATGAAAGAGATTTTCGACACCGATTACGCACATTCCCACTCTCTCGCCGCGCTCGAGAGTTCTCTCGGTGTCAGCCGCTACCGACTCTGCCATGATTTTTCAGACTGCATCGGTGTTCCGCCGATCCAATATCTGAACCGGATCCGGCTGAAAGCCGCACGTACACTGCTGCGCACAACAACCCTCACCATCCGTGAAGTCAGCGCCGCCGTAGGAATCGAAAACACGACGCATTTTATCAATCTGTTCAAAAAAGATGCCGGAATCACACCTCTGCAATTCCGGCAGTCCTCTCTGCACTAATTTATACTTCTCTGGATTTCACGCTGTCTTTTTCAACCATGTGTCCTTCAACAATACTGATTCCCTGCCGATACGGTTCTCCCGCCATTTTCCTGATCAGCGTGTGAACCGTCTGTCTCGCCATCTCTTTCATGTCTACCTCATAAGTAGTGATTGCCACATCGCAAAGCCCCGGAAAAAGATAATTGTCATATCCCACAACCGATATGTCCTCCGGCACACGGTATCCCTGTTCATGCAGCTTGCGTATGAGATAGCTCGCCGTCAGATCACAGTTGCACACAAAAGCCGTCGGCATCTCCTGTGGCAGCTGCATCAGCCGGTCCGTATCAATCTCACCGGTCTGGATGTCACGGTCTGGGATCGTCCAGTCCTCCCTTACCGCAACGCCATGCTCCATCAGGGATTTCGTATACCCCAGATAGCGGTCCGTGATGGATCCCGTCGCAAGCAGGGTTCCCACATAGGCAATCTCCCTGTGTCCCATGTCGAACAGGTAATTCGTCATGCGGTAGGCTCCATAATAACTGTCCGAAATGACCGCATCCGTATCTGCCTTCTCGTCGCAGAAATCCATATACAGAATCGGGATTTTTGCTTTTTCATTCAAAAAGTTCAGATATTCTCCCGTCAGACGTCCGATGATAATCAGACCGTCCGCCTTCTGCTCCTGCACAAGCTTCGGCATCTCGCAGGCAGCCTCCATCTGCGCGCTGACCACTTCCATCAGCGTAAAACATTCCTTTGCCACCGCGCGCGTCGCTACCTGCTGATACATCTGCAGATAGAAGGAATCGTACTTATCCAGCCAGCGCTCGGCAATCAGCACACCGATATTATAGCTTTTTACCGCGTGTTCGCGCCGCCTGGCGGACGGCTGTTTGTATCCCATCTCATCGGCAAGTGTTTTTATCTTCTCCCGCAGTTCTTCGCTGACGCCTTTCTGTCCGGACAGCGCCTTCGATACGGTAACTGTACTCACGCCAAGCTGTCCCGCAATATCTGCCAGCTTTACCGCTTTTGCCATTTTTCCAACCTCCAACTACTGTTCATCAGACACCTCGGATAAGTGTATCAGTACCGACTGGAAATCTCCCCACATCGCCGGAACATTCAGGCCCGCATGCCCAAGGGTATCTCCGCAGTACACTTCCCCCGTTGTCTCAACACGATATTTTTTCTTCCCATCAAGTCCCGGTATCCGGATTCGTCTGCTGTGTACATTCGGTCTGCCAAGCACCTGGACAAAGGTGATTAACGCCTCCGACTGATCCTTTGCCACCACCTCATAGCAGTCAAACGAATGATTCTGTGAATAGGAAGCGATCCGGTAATAGTCACCGCTTCGCATCAGCGCATGGTATTTGTGGTACAGTGCCACCTGCCCCGGAATTCTTGCCCGGTCTTCCTCCGGAATCTTTGTCACATCCAGCTCGTAGCCGAACGTACCCGCCAGCGCCACATTTCCTCTGGTCTCAAACGGAGTTACGCGTCCTACTGTGTGGTTCGGACAGTCGGACACATGCGCGCCGATCGCGGAGAGCGGATACAGCAGCGCCGTCCCCTCCTGAATCTTTAACCGCTCGATGGCATCCATGTCGTCGGAACACCAGATCTGTGGACTGTAATACAGCATTCCCGGGTCAAATCTCGCCCCGCCGCCGGAGCAGTTCTCGAGAAGCAGCTCCGGAAATTCGGTGATCAGACGCTCCTGCAATTCATAGACGCCCAGCACATAGCGGTGCAGCAATTCTCCCTGATTTTCGACCGGAAGCGCGCTGCTTCCCAGATCGGTCAGCTGCCGGTTCATATCCCACTTGACATAAACGATGTTCGCGCTGCGCAAAATGGATGCCACACACTCATACGCATAATCCCGCACTTCTTTTCTGGAGAGATCGAGCACATACTGATTTCTCGACCGGCACGGCGTTCTGCCCGGAAGGGCAATTGCCCAGTCCGGATGCGTCCGGTACAGATCCGAATCCGGCGAGATCATCTCCGGCTCAAACCAGATGCCGAATTCTAATCCGATCTCATTCACCTGATCGACCAGCCGTTTTAATCCACCCGTGATCTTCTGCTCGTTTACCTGCCAGTCACCGAGACTTGTGTTGTCATCATTGCGGTGTCCGAACCATCCGTCATCCATGACTAACATCTCGATTCCGGATTTCTTCGCCTCTCTCGCGATCGCAAGCAGCTTCTCCGTGTCAAAGTCAAAATAGGTTGCTTCCCAGTTGTTGATGAGCACCGGGCGCTCCCTGTCCTTATACGGGCTGCGGATCAGATGCTTCCGGTAGAGATCATGCAGCGTTCTCGTCATCCCGCCAAGCCCGGCATCCGAATAGGTCAGCACAACCTCCGGTGCCGTAAATGTCTCACCCTGCTTTAATTCCCACTTAAAATCCTGCGGATGAATTCCCATCACCACGCGCAGGGAATCAAACTGGTTCTTCTCCACTTGTGCCAGGAAATTGCCAGAATACACAAAATGGAATCCGTACACGCGCCCCTGCTCCTGTCCGGCGTTTGCGGACACCAAAGCCACGAACGGGTGCTCCTGATGGGAAGATTCACCGCGGCAGGAGCCAACAGACTGTTTTCCATAACCGATCTGGCGGTATTCGATCTGGCGCTCCCTCGCCCAGGAACCGTGCAGTGTCAGCATCCGGTAATCCTCTGCGTCAAGATCCAGCGCCGCTGAAAATACCTTCGTAAGATACACCGGTTCTTTGGCATGGTTCGTCACGCGTACGCTCCGCGCAATGACATCCACGTCACAAAATGCCGTGTAATACAACGTGACCGTAAGATCCAGCACCTCGTCCGCCAGCACAATCTCAAGCGTCTCACACTCTTCTTCGCTGCCGAACGTGGCCGGAAGTCCCGGAAGTCCCGGTTTTCCCGCATAGATCTTATGTTCCCTGTAAAGGGGCTGCACCGCCGTATTGCCGCTTTTGTCCGATACGGAGATCGCACTCTCCCTGTAATCGCCGACGCCATGCCCCGGATACTCCATCGGAAACGCATCCAGAAAAGAGCTCCGGTCGCGGTTGTTCTGCGAAGGAACAAACGGTGCCTCCCCGGTGCGCATCAGTGCACGGACGTCATAGTCCGTAATCTTTGCGCCGTAATACATGTGTCCCAGAAACCCTTCTTCATCCACGATACCGATCAGATAACTGGTATGTGGTGTATCCAGTTTAAAAACCCGTTCTTTTTCGTAATAATGAATTGCTCCCATGTCATCTCCCGCTTCTTATTTCAACAGATCTTCCTTCAATGCCGCAAGCTTTGCATCCGCATCCGTAAGGGAGGTTCCCTTTACGCCAAAGTAGTATTTGATCTTCGGCTCCGTTCCGGACGGGCGCACACAGCACCATGCATTGTCGGAAAGTTCATAATAGAGCACGTTCGATGTCGGCAGTCCGGTCTTTGTCACCTCACCGGTAGAAAGATCCTTTCTGGTGTCCTCCTTGTAGTCGCGTACTGCCAGTACCTGATGACCGCCCAGCTCCTTCGGTGGGTTCGTGCGGTACTCACTCATCATCGACTGGATCTGTGCCGCGCCGTCGATTCCCTTTAAGGTCTTTGTCTCCAGTCCCTCTCTGTAGTAGCCGTACTTCTCATACATATCCAGCATTGCATCCCACAGGGTCTTGCCGTGCTTCTTGCACCAGGAAGCCACCTCGCAAAGCATCATGACCGCCACGCATGCATCCTTGTCTCTCGCGTAGGTTCCTGCCAGACAGCCGTAGCTCTCCTCCAGTCCGAATACATAGTGATAGGTATGCTGCTGTTCGAAGAACTTGATCTGCTCTCCGATATACTTAAATCCGGTCAGCACCTCGATCAGCTTCACGTTGTAGGCTGCAGCAATCGCTTTTGCCATATCGGTCGTCACGATCGTCTCCACGAGCGCCGGGTTCTCCGGCATGGTTCCCATCGCCTTCTTCTCTCTTAAGATATACTCTGCGATCAGCATACCGGACATATTTCCGGTAAATGTCACATACTCGCCAGTCTTTGTGTCCTTGCAGTACACGCCGAGACGGTCTGCATCCGGGTCTGTCGCGAGCACGATGTCCGCATCGACTTCTTTTGCCAGCTTTAACGCAAGTTCAAATGCCTTCGGGGACTCCGGGTTCGGGTAGGATACCGTCGGGAAATTGCCGTCCGGCAGCTCCTGCTCTTTTACCACGTACACCTGCTCAAATCCAAGCTCCTTTAACACGCGGCGCACCGGAAGGTTGCCGGTTCCATGGAGCGGTGTGTATACAATCTTAATGTCCTTCGCCATCTCCTTGATGACTTCCGGATGAATCGACTGCTTCTTCAGTTCCTCCATGTAACGGTCGTCGATCTCTTTTCCGATGACCTTGTAAAGTCCTGCCGCAACGGCATCCTCTTTTTTCATCGTCTTCACCTGGTCGAAAGATGTCACCTTCGCCACTTCCGCCAGGATATTTTTATCGTGCGGCGGTGTGATCTGCGCACCGTCCTCCCAGTATACCTTGTAGCCGTTGTATTCTCTCGGATTATGGCTCGCCGTAATCACAATTCCGGAAATGCAGCCGAGTTCGCGCACGGCAAAGGAAAGCTCCGGCGTCGGACGCAGGCTGTCAAACACATACGCCTTGATGCCGTTTGCGTTCAGGCAGAGCGCCGCCTCATCCGCAAATTCAGTGGACATGATTCTGGAATCGTGGGCGATCGCCACTCCCTTCTCCTGTCCGTTCTGGGAGAGAATGTAGTTCGCCAGTCCCTGTGTCGCCTGACGCACGGTATAAATGTTCATGCGGTTCGTACCAGCCCCGATCACGCCGCGCAGTCCGCCGGTTCCAAACTCCAACTGACGGTAAAAACGATCCTCAATCTCCGCCTGATTGTCCTTGATGGCAGCAAGCTCTGCCTTTGTATTCTCGTCAAAATACGGGTTTGTGCACCACTCTTTGTAAGCCTCCATGTAACTCATGCTTTTTCCTCTTTTCTTTAATCTTTAATCCACTGTGCCCAGTTCTTCCGGTACTCTTCCGGTGTCATATTCTCATTCTCCCGGAACAGCTGGTAAAATAAATCTTCATTGCCGATTCCGGATTCTGTAATTACTTCACTCATCGGCTGAATCGTAAAACGCAGTAATTCTTTTGCCGCATTAAACCTGCGATTCAAAATATAGTCCCGCACACTGATACCATAACTACCGGCAAACTTCTGCTCCATCAGACTCTGCTCCATGCCAAAGCGCTCCGTCAGCAACGCATAGATACCAGATTCCGTATAGTTCGCATTAATAAACTCGCGAACCTCCTCCATGGTATCTTTGCCGGTCGTCTCCTGCAGACATCCCGTAACCAGCCGCGTCAACATACTGTGAATTGCCAATTCGGACACATTGTCCTTTACACCGTCAAGAATCTTCCCAATCAGCTCTGCGACATCCGCTTTCTCGCTCGCCTTAAAGACAGGCACCGCATTTTTTTTATGAAACAACTCATAGAACTCCGCTGCACAGTTTCCGTTAAAATGAACCCAGGCCAGCTTCCACGGCTCATCCTCGCTGCTGACATGTTCAAAGGTCTTGTGACAGTCGATCCACACACACTCACCCTTATGCAGTTCGATCGTCTGTCCTTCCGTGGAAATACTTCCCTTTCCTGCAACCACTTCAAAAATCAGATAAGAATCCAGATTCTCCCGTCTGCACACATGCGGTACGAGACTTTCCAGTCTTCCTACCTCCTGCACATAGAGCAGATGATTTTTGGCAAACATTCCGGGGGTGTGAAGCATACGGTCTGACTTTGTAACCCCTTCCGAAGAAAACATCTTTTCCATTCGCTCAATCTCCTCCATCACTCTATACTCTCTCCCGCCAGTAATCCAGTGTCTCCTGAATCGTCTGCTCCAACGGAATCTGCGGTTTCCAGCCTGTCGCCGCGTTTAACTTTGTAATATCTGCTTCAATAATCGGAACATCCACCGGCCGGATCTTATTCGGGTCAATCTCCACCCGAATCTCCCTCGGAGAAAATGAAATAATCAGATCCAGAATCTCCCGGATCTCATGGGCATGTCCGCTGCCGACATTGTAAGTCTCTCCCGGGGTTCCTTTCTGCACCAGAAGTGCATACGCACGCACAACGTCACGCACATCCGTAAAATCCCGCTTTGCCGCCAGATTTCCGACATACATGACCGGTTCTTTCTTTCCCGCCTCGATCTCTGCTACCTGCTTGCAGAAATCTGAAATCACAAAGATTGGTGCCTGACACGGTCCGATGTGGTTGAATGCCCGGACCATCATCAGCTGCATATCATACGCCTGCGTATAGATGCTGGCAATCATATTCTGGCATACCTTTGTTGCCGCATAGATATTGCCCGGACGAAGGTAATTGTCCTCCTTGATCGGTGTCTCCCCTTCCCGGATATGCCCGTACTCTTCACCGGATCCGATCAGAAGCACCCGCGGTTTGTAAAAAAGCTCACGCACCGCATCCATCAGGTTCACACTTCCCTTGACATTGATGTCAATCGTAAGCCCCGGATTCTTCCATGCCACACTGACGGAACTCTGTGCCGCCAGATGAAAAATGTAATCCGGACGCACCTCGTACAGCAGCGCAACAATCTCATCCTTATTCAAAATATTCAGGTCGTGGATTGCCACCCCGGGTATCTCCAGCTGTTCATGCGCCAGTTTTGTCGCATGGACTTCCATTCCATGATTATTCTTTAACTCACGTGCCAGATAACTTCCTACGAAGCCTGCCGCACCTACAATCAATGCTTTGCTCATATGCCAGCCTTTCCTGATACCTAAATTTATAATTAACAATAATGTGTATTATACCATAACTATGCCTAACGTGCAAAAAGTTTTATAGCCCATAGCTTCTTACCAAATTCGTAAACTCCTGCGAATTTGCAAATCCCCAGAAAATCTGCTCCCGGCTCGCCTCGCCAGTATCCAATCGTTCCTCCCAATATGTTACACCTGTATTTTCTCCCTCCCGATCCATCAGACCACGATAAAGCATTTTTACATATTCCGTATTGGACAGATTTTTATTCGTACATTCTGCAGAAAACACAAATCCATAGGCTATCTCCTGCATAGACTGTGTATGATGATTAATGGAGCCGCACCAATGGTTCAATCCATCCGTATCAAAATCCCTGTTCAAAAACTGTGTATAATTTCTGGCAACAAAACATGTAACATTATAATTCTGATCCCGTTCTTCCGTTAACGTTACATCCCCCTTTTGGATCTCATAAGTATTACACAGCTGTTGGAATTCCACAGAATTGATAAATTGGCGAAATACATACAACCTTGAGGTTCCATTTCCCAGTGTTTCCACCCATCCTGTCTTTCCATCCGTATCCGACGCACGTCCCATCAAGCTCAGATACAGATGCTCCACATAATCTGCATTGTTATAATTATGATTCTGAAACTCCTCGCTGAACAAAAATCCGTATGCCACTTCCGCACCCGTTCTTCCGTTTGTCAGCTCCTGCGCCCAATAATCCAGTTCGCTCTGTTCTGCCGACCTGCCGAGTGCATTTTCATATAAAAGTGATGCAAACCGCTGCTTGCCGGTCAGCGTCGTTCCCGTGTTGCCGCTGTTTTCGTTGTCCGTGCCTGTGTTTCCGCCATTGTTACTGTCATTCGATCCGCTGCCTCCGCCTGTATTTCCGCCATTGTTACCGTCATTCGATCCGCCGCCTCCGCTGTTTCCATTGTCTCCGCCGTTGTTTTCCGGTGTTTTTACGGTTACGCTGCAGGTCAGCTTCTGCTTGTCATAAGACGCACTCAGCGTTGCATTCGTCCAGTTCTCACTGGAAAGTTCATACGCCACAAGACGGTAAATCACATTTGCAACGCTCTCCGGCAGATCACTATTCACCGCAAGTGTAAAGCTGGTCTCCCCTGCTGCAATTTTCTGACGGATCTTCTCAGCAAATGGATCCGACCACTGATGTATCTCCCCGGTCTTAATAAAATAATTCTCTTCCAGAGAGTTGCACTCATATCCTTCTACCGGCTGTGTGTGGTCACTGTGTACCAGCTTCATGATATCGTCATTCAATCCAAAATACAGATGCTCATAAAACGTTCCTTTGTAGGACGCTCCCATATCATCCCAGGTGCTGTCAATCTGATACCATTTTCCATCCAGCTGCGCCGCTGTCCACACATGTCCATTTCCGGCAATCCGTCCCGTTGGAATACCGACCTTATTTAAAAGCATCACATAGGCTCTGTGATATGACTCACAGGTTCCCTTTCCGCGCGCCAGAACGCCCTCTGCCGCACAATAGCTGTACGTATAGTCGTAATCCGCGTGATCTAAAATCCAGTCATGCAGCCAGACCGCCTTATCAAAATCGGTCGAGCAGCTCTTCTCACATTCGCCCGCAACATTTGCCACGAGTTCTTCCACCGATGGATAATTCGGATCGTTAATTACGATGGGGTACTCCAGCAGCCCTGTCGTCTTGGTCTGGTATGGCATTGATCCCATATCCATGACACCAAACCGGATGTAATAGGTGCCAGACGCATAGAACGTAAATTTGAACTCATCACTGTCTCCGTAGACACTGTTTGACCCATAGCTGATATCATAGACAAAATTCTGCTGCGCATCCGTCAGCGAAGCAATCCGGTATTTGTAAGTACCGCTCCCGCCGGTCGCCAGAAGCTTAAATGTCACCTCTTCCCCGCACTTGATGTCTGATGGATACGATACCGTTAAATTCAGCGTGTCTGCCGCTTTTAATTCCTCAGATACCACTTCCTCTGCCATTACCGGCATACGGTTTCCGAGTGCCAGCACCATAGCGCACAATACTGTGCCAATTATCATTCTTATTTTTCTCATTTTGTACCTCAAAAGGGAATTCCGCCCGGAATTCCCCCCCTTTCTTTTTTTATTGTTTACCAGTCTCCAAGAAAATTCTGACAATAATTCGTACCGTAAGCTCCCCCTGTCGCATAGCCGGTCGCAAGATAGTCATACGACTCACTTAAAATATTGGCTCTGTGTCCCGTAGAATTCATCCAGCCATCCACCACAGCAGATGCTCCGTAGTATCCTGCCGCAATATTTTCTCCAGCAGCACGGTAATCCAGCCCCGCCTCATCATAGAGTGAAAAGCAGCTTGACCCATTCGGACGTGTGTGCGAAAAATAGTTCACAATCTCCCCGGCACGTACCTGTGCCACCTGCTCCCACAGATCCTCTCTGGTCATAAGCTTTTCCAGACCATTATTCTGACGCTGCTCGTTGCAAAGCGCCAGAATCTGCACATTCATCTGCCATGCATCTGTAGCATCCGGCGTCTCAACCGCATTTCCAATATTGATTCCTGACGCTGCACAGCGTCTTGCAAACTCTGTACTGAACAAAAATCCGTTAAACACATATTCCCTGGTATTGGTATAGTTCAGCTTGTCTACCCAGTCTGTAAGGCCTGCATCATCCGGTTCACGGTCCATCATCGTGTGATACAGCATCGTTGCAAACTCTGTGTTAGACGTATGCTTCTGCTTATATTCTGTGCTGAATATAAAACCATACGCCACCTGGCTGCCCTCGGCACCGTTAGCAAGCTGTGTACTCCAGTCTGCAAGCCCTGTCTCATCCGGCTCGCGCTCCAGACAGATGCGGTACAATCTGGTCACGAAGTCTGTAATCGTATCATTGTCAGCACCGCACCAGGAGCAGTTGCCGAGAATCGGAATACTGATGCCGCTCCAGTCGCCGCTTCCACTCTCAATACCATAGGAAGCGCATAGCGCAGAAAATTCTTCCGAATTGACAAAGCCGGTCATGACCGCTCCTCTGGTCTGCCCTTCTGCCAGACGATTCATCCAGTCCGCCTTTCCGGCTTCATCCGCCGTACGTCCGAAAAATGCCTGATACATGGCATCCACATAGCAGCTGTTGCAGAGGTTCATATTGCGGAATTCCGTACTGAACACAAATCCGTACGCCACATCAGCGCCTCTCGCCTCTCCGGTCTGCAGACGGTTCACCCAGTCCGCTCTGCCTTCCTCATCCGCCTCACGACCAAGGCACACCTGGTACATCCGATCCACAAATGCGGTGACATTATCCTCCGCCCGCACCGGAACGGTCTTCCCCGTCAGAAGACCGGCTCCTGTAATCATGACGAAAGCAGCAATAAAAACCGCCAGCGATCTTCGTATCTTTTTCATTCAGTTCCTCCCTATCTCTGGTTGACGCAGATTGCAAACTCTATTATCCCACTTTAGTCTCTCGTTATTCCATACTTTTTGCACAGATTATTAAATTCTTCACTGCCGACAAATCCGTTGAATACATCTTCCCTGCTGTAACCCTGCGTCTGCATGCGGCTTACCCAGTCTGCCTTGCCGCCCGCATCTGCACTCCGGTCAAAAAATGCACGGTACAGATACTCCACATAATCATTGTCGTTCAGATTCTTATTCTTAAACTCCTGGGAGAAAATAAATCCCTGCGCTACTGAACCGCCGCTCTTTGTGTGATCCCACAGTCCGTTCGTCCAGTCGTTTAATCCGTCCGTATCCGGATTGCGGTCCAGGCAGATATTATAAAGTCTGGTCACAAATGCCGTCACACCGTCTGTGGCACCGCAGACCGTACATGCTCCTCTCGGAACTGTTCCGTACTGTGGAACCGCAATACCGTCTCCCCTCGTAATACCGTACTGGGTACACAGATTGTTAAACTCTTCGCTCTGCGAAAATCCGTTGAATACTTCCTCCCTGGTCGTTCCTGTCTCAAGTCTGCCGACCCAGTCATCCAGACCGCCCTGGTCATATTCACGTCCCATGAACGCGCGATAGAGCTGCTTTACGTAATCGGTGTTACAGTAATTGTAATTCTGGAATTCCTGGCTGAACACGAATCCATATGACACCTCCACACCGGATGCCTGCCCGGATGACAATCTGTTCACCCAGTCATTTAAGCCCGCATCATCCGGTTCACGGTTTAAGCAGACCTGATACAGACGGGTTACAAACTGTTCAATCGGGTCTTCCGTAATCACCCGGTTGCTTTCCGGCACGACCTCAACCACATTCTTATTTACCCACATTGCCGGCCGGACGCCGCCAATCACATTTGCCACTGCCATACCGTCGTAGCGGAGCGAACCTGTGTAATGTACATACATGGCATCGTATGTATAGATGCCCGGAGTCCGCAGCCACCAATAGGAGCTCTGTGTCGTTGTATTGCGGAGCGCTGAGTCTCCGTTTCTGCTAAGAGCATACTCTGTGCAGTTCGCCATTCGCTTGCCGTCCGTATTCAGATAGCTGGCAGCCTCCGAATCACTGAGCAAAAAGATCTTATCACTGGTCGCCGATCCGCCGGATGTTCCGAATACGGTATTCGACTCTCCGGATACCGATGTTGTGTAGATTCCCGACTTCTGTCCATCACTAAACGCCGCATTATAGAAGGAATCGTTCAGCCAGGTACGGATACTGCTGTTCGCCCATGTAACCGTTGTCTGCAGGTTCGGATAATACCGCTGGAAGTCCAGGACATTCTTACTGATTACAAGCGCCTTATCACCCTGAATATCCAGTACCGTCCACTCAATGGTCTCAGCGCCGTTGGAAGTATTGTTATCCTGCTCGTAAGAACCGTATTTTACTGTCCCGCCGACATGAATCTTCGTCCGGTCCACGCCGTCGGTGCTGGCGCTTCCACTTCCGCTGCAGGTGACACTCGCGCCGGTCAGTGCCTCATTATTCGCTCCGATCTCCAACGCTCTCCACTGTGCCCTGGAGCCGCCGTACTGCACTGTGCGCAATCCGGCACACCGGTTGAACGCATTATCGCCGATATACGTAACACCGCTTCCGATCGTAACATTTGAGATACATCCGCATCCTTCAAATGCATGTCCCTCAATCACGCCCTGGTAGATATTGGCAGATTCAATCGGCGCCCACGCAAACGCGAACGTTCCAATGTAGGATACGCTGTTTGGAATTGCAATACTGGTAAGTCCCGAACAGCTGTCAAATGCACTCGCCCCGATGCGGGTCAGTCCGTCTGTCGGTAGGTTCACAGTCCGGATGCCATCGCAAAGATAAAATGCGTAATCACCGATCGTTGTTACACTGGAGGGAATTGTCACACTGGTAATGCTCTTTCCATACTCAAATGCATAATCACTGATCGCAGTCACACCGTCCGGAATCTGCAGATTTGTCACTTCCGAACCATTCAGATACAAATGTTTTGCAAACTGAAGCGGGTTTGCCAGATAGCCACCGAAATCAATCCTGCACCATGCAGCGAGATCGCTGATATACACGCCGGTCAGTCCGGTACAGTTCTCAAAAGCACTGATTCCGAATCCGGTTACACCGCTTCCCACCGAAACGGTATTAAGTGCCGTACAGCGGATAAACGCTGACTCACCCACAAAACCGGACTTGATCGTTGCCTGTTGAAGGCGGGTACAATCTGTGAATGCCCCAAATCCGATCGTTGAGATCGTCGACGGTGTCGTCACACTTGCCAAGGAACTGCAGCCCCAGAACGCACATGCCCCGATGGATGTCACTCCCTCTGCAATATTTACCGCCGTAATCGATGATTTGTAAGCATACCACGGCATGCACTGCGAGGATCCCGGCGTATCATATACCGGATAATCATACATCGCGCCGCTTCCGCTGATCGTAAGCACGCCATTATTATAGCTCCATGTCAGATTGTCGCCGCACTTGCCGGAAGCTGCGTACTTCATATTCTCTGTCACTTTTACGGCAGCCACATCTTCTGCCGCGCTCATCTCTGTCACAGGCTTGCTCTCCGCCGCCTCTGTTGCTTCCGTCTCTTCCGTCTCGGTCGCTTCTGTCACTGCTGCTTCGGCTGCTTCTGTTGTTTCCGGCTGCTCTGTGCTTCCCTCCGGCTTCGCTTCTGCCTCCGCATCCGTTGTCTGCGCCGCCGTCTCTTCAACAGCCGCGTCACTCTCCGCCGTCGTCTCCGTCACTTCCGCAGCATAGACTGCATTGCCCGGAAATGCCACACCACATGTGAGCATCATTGCCAGAAAAGCCGCTAACACACGTCTCTTCATAATCTCCATACCTCACTTTCCCCGTATACTACAGAAGGAATCCTGCCGGATTCCTTCCCTTACTGCTACTATAGCATTTTATATACTTTTTGTCCATTTATAATCCGTAACTGGCAACCATATTTGCAAATTCCTGTGAGTTTGCAAAGCCCCAGAATATGGTCTCTCTGGAGGTACCGTTGTTCAGCTGGCTCACCCAATCATTCAGTCCGGCATCGTCATATGGACGTCCAAAAATACCGCGATAGAGCATCTTGACATAATCGCTGTTTGAGAGGTTCATGTTGATACACTCCTGTGAGAATACAAAACCATATGCCACATTTTCCATTCCATATCCACTGTTAATGCGTCCGCTCCAGTCATTTAAACCATCCACATCATAGGTACGTCCCAGAAACTCGGTATAATTTCTTGCTACAAAGCGTGTCACATTGTAATTCTGATCCCGGTTCTCGGTCAACGCAACCGTTCCTCTCTCAATCTCATAGGTATTACAGAGATTTCCAAACTCTGCAGAGTCCGTAAACTGCCGGAATACATACAGTCTGGACACGCCATTCGTCAGATGTGTTACCCAGTCTGCTTTTCCATCTGCATCCGATGCACGTCCCATCAGGCTTAAATACAGATGCTCGACATAATCCGCATCACTGTAATTCTTATTCTGGAACTCCTGACTGAAGATAAAACCGTAGGCAACCTCAGCACCGGTACTTCCATTCTCAAGCCGCCCTACCCAGTAATCAATTTCAGACTGTGTGGCAGTGCGATCCAGCACATACTGGTACAACAGTTTTACAAACGGCGCCGCCTTGTGCTGCGTTGTTGTGTCCGTCGTATCCGATGTATCTGTCGTTCCTGTCGTTGCCGTCACACTCTTGCTTGCCACATTACTGTCCCAGTAGGTATCGCATACTGCCACCGCCTTGACCGTGCAGCTTCCGCTCAATGTAAATGTCGACGAATATTTCTCCGATCTCGTGTAAGCCGGCGTCGGTGTATCTCCGTTGATTGTGTAATAGATGATCGCATTCGGCGTACTGCTCGTTATCGTCACATAATTGACATTGTTGTTCGCCGTAACCGAAATCTGTGGCTGTGCGGTCTGCTGTGTGATCGTCGGCAGGGTTCCCGGATCGGAGTACGTCGCTCCGCTGTCCAAGGTACAAGCCGGAAGATACTCACTCCAGTAGGATTCTTCTGCGTGGGAGCTTGCATAGCTTGCCAGATCCGCATCATATACGGCGTCGCTCCGCTCAAAATATTCATAGTCGATGGTGCTCTGATCCGCCCAGGTACAGTCTACATTGTACCAGGAGTCGTTGATACGCACCTTATTCCACTCATGGTCATCACTTGTCACCGCAATACAGTCAACACCCACGCCGTTGCACATCATCTCAAACGCCTGCGCATATCCGGCGCAGACGGTCTTATCCATGCAGAATACGCTGTATACCGACTGTGTGTATGCCGTATCTTCATTAAACGAGTTGCCATAAATATCCGTATTATAATCCACTTTCTGCACAATGAGATCGTGAATCATTTTTACTTTTTCCGCCTCAGAGCTGAGTGAATTGACCGTATTTTTCCAGGTATCCACCTGATTCTTCACACTCTGTGTTGCAGTGCTTCTCGCCGTACCATTCTGAAAGGCAGAATAGACACCGAATGCCGCATACCATCCGCTGCTGCTGCCTCCCTGATACAAAGACACATTGATAAAATAATACTGCGGATTCATGTAACGGAACATATATGCCACATACGTAATTCTGTTTGAATTCAGGCTTCCGCAGGATACATACGGTATATGTCCATCCGTCAGATTATCCGTACCAAGAAGCACCTGTCTGCAGGATGCATCCAGTCCATCCCAGAATTTGCGCTCTTCCGTCGAAAGCATATTATACACGTAATTGGACGAATAAGCATCCCACGCTGCTGCATATACACTGGAACTCTTGCTGCTGTTTGCCTCTGTTTCGTCTAAAACATCGTCTTCTGCAATCGTTCCGACATTGATCACGTTAAGATCCATCAAACCTGTCGGATGTGTAATCTCCTCTGCGGTCGCTTCTGTCTCGTTCTCTGTTGTGTCGGCAGCTGCCGCTTTCACAGGCTCCGCGGACTCCGTGCTTTCCGCAGTCTCCGTATTTTCCGCAGTCTCCGTATTTTCCGCGGTCTCCGTACTCTCTGCTGCGGCGGTGTCCACAGGCGTCTCTTCAGATGTCTGCTCTGTTTCTGTTTCCGTCTCCGTTACAGTTTCTGCCACTTCTGCTGCGGATACCTGTGCCTGTGTCCCAATACTTCCCATTACCATGCATCCCAACAACAGTATTGCTGCAATCCGTTTCTTCATACCTAATGCTCCTTTCTATAATCATTACAGACCGTAGCTTGCGATGATATTTTCAAACTCCTGTGAGTTTGCAAATCCCCAGTATACCTCTTCTCTGGAAGTTCCCTGCTCCAGCCGGCCGACCCAGTCTGCTTTTCCGGCAGCCTCAGATGCTCTGCCCAGGCACAGGTTGTAAAGCATTTCTGTGTAATCCGCATTGTTTCGGTTCTGGTTTTCAGATTCCTGTGAAAATACAAATCCGTACGCCACATTCTTCGGCGACTGTGCCCCCGAAAGAATGATGGAACACCAGTAATTGATACCGTCCGTCTCTCCGCTTCTTCCAAGCGCCTTCTCATAGCACCGGTTGACATACTGCGTCACCTTGATATTTTTGTCTCTCGCCTCTGTAATCTCCGCCTGTCCCGGTGTGATTCCATAACCGGAACAGATATTTCCAAATTCTGTCGACCCCGCAAAACCGTTGATAACATAGACATAGGAAACACCATCATTTAAGGTTGAAAGCCAGGTATTCTTTCCGGTCTCGTCCGAGCTTCGATCCAGCATTGCCGCATAGAGGATGTCCACAAATTCCGCATCAGACTTGTTCAGATTACGAAACTCTTCGCTCATTACCAGATCTTTTACGATCTCAGCTCCACCGTTACCGGCAATCAGCTTGCCTGTCCATGTATTCAGACCGGACACATCCGCATCCCTGCTAAGGATCTTGCGGTAGCAGCGCATCACGTACGCCGTCGCATTGTAGTTCTGATCACGGTTCTCCGTTAGGCTCACTGTTCCCGGTGAAAACATATAATAGGAACACACTGTCGCAAACTCTGACGACCCAATCAGCTGCTTTAACACATATTTCTGTGAGACTCCGTTGGACAGAACCTCCACCCAGTTGCTGACTTCCGAATCCTGCGGACTTCTGGCAAAAAGTGCCGCGTAAAGCTTCCGCACGTACACCTCATTCGTGTAGTTCTTATTCTTAAATTCACTGCTGGAAATGACATCAACCGCAACATCGGCAGCGGTCATCGTCTCCTCGGAAATTGCAGTGGCATATGCATTCATGCCGCTTGCATCCGGCTCACGCTCCAGAAGGCTCTCATACAGCCTGGTCACATACAGCTGTGCATTCTGATAATTATCTCTTATATAGAAGAAATTGCAATCCACGTAACCGCTTATACCGCTCACGCCGCCCTTGCTGCTGTACTGCCATGCGTAATACTCGCCTGCATACGTCGTCTGCGTCGTATAATTGGCAAGCCAGATCTTATAGTAGTCGTCCAGAATCTCGCCTCTTATGTAAGACTGCAGCATGGTCTTATTCGCATAGACCATCGGCGTATATCCTGCCGACTGCACCGTGGTACAAAAAGCATTCACAACTGCCGTTGCCGTATCAATATCCAGATTGGCATCCGCAAGACGTCCACTATGGTTTGTGCCGAATTCATAATCTATGACCACCGGCAGTGTGATATTGTAGCCGGAGATTCTATTTAAAAGATAATTTGCCTCTTCCGCTGCCTCCGCCTGTGTGGTTGCCTGTGAGAAAATATAGACACCGACTCTCAATCCGGCATTCAATGCGCCTTGGATATTGGCCCGATACTTGGAATCATCGAACAATCCTCCGTTCGACATTCCGCGGTATCCCACACGGATCAGCGCGTAGTCAATTCCGGCTGCCTTGACCGCCGACCAATTAATATCTCCATTGTGATAAGAAACGTCGATTCCGTTCACAATCTTATAACCACTGTCGTACCGCCCGTTATGTATATAGGAGCTTCCGGTATATCCACTGTAAGTCGCCGATGAGCTTTTGATATTCGATGTGCTCTCCGGCTCCTCATTGCTCATGGAGGTACCCGCCTGCGGGTCTTCTTCCAACGCTTCCTCTGCCACAGTGCTGGATGCCTTTAAGTGCCCTGTCTTCTCTACTGCTTCCGTCTCTTCGGTCTCCTCTGTCTTCCCGGTTCCCTCTGCCGCTTCGGTCTCCTCTGCTGCTTCGGTCTCTGCCGTCTCTGTCAACTGACTCTCCGAGCCTTCTGCCACATCCTCCGTCTCTCTCTCTGTCGACGTTTGCGCTTCTGTTTCCGTCACAGATGCCGCTTCCGTTTCCTCCGATGTGTTTTCCGGATTTACTTCTTCTGTCGCCATCTCCGTTCCGTTTTCCGTAAGGCTCTGTGCCATCGCTGCCTGTCCTCCCGGTATTCCGGTTGTCAGAAGTGCTGCCGCCAGTATACACGCTAGTACTCTTTTCTTCATCTTGATCCTTCCTCTGTCTAAATAACATATTTCTACCAATTTTAATTATACACGTACCGGGTACAACGTCAATTTACAAAATATGTATATTTTCTTAATTTTTCCGGTCATCCTTCCCCAGGATCTGACAGACCTGTCTATGACCAAAAAGGCCCGCGCTGTCAAA
>OMGK01000544.1_pt1 | contig 25991 bp, 17 predicted proteins | sample 1645881 | NCBI WGS metagenome assembly OMGK01 (sample SAMN00849303, study PRJEB25192) | human gut metagenome
AAAATAAGATTTTTCACACGCAAGATTTGTGCTTACGCACAAACTTGAGATGCGCTGAGAAGCAGCGCAAGAATGGAGATTAAAATGACTAAGGTTGTTGGAGTTAGATTCAGACAGGTGGGAAAGATATATTTCTTTGCACCTGGCAAATATAGTGTTGAGGTTGGCCAGCACGTTATAGTTGAAACAGCGCGTGGTGTTGAGTATGGTTCTGTTGTACTTGGAGAGAGAGAAGTTGAAGACAGTGATGTAGTACAGCCACTCAAAGCGATTATAAGGATAGCTACTCTGGAGGATGATGAAAGAGAAGCAAAGAACAGGGAAAAAGAAAAGGAAGCCTATAAGATATGTCTGGAAAAGATTAAGAAACATAATCTTACTATGAAGCTTATCAAGGTTGAGTATACATTTGATAATAATAAAGTATTGTTCTACTTTACAGCAGATGGAAGAATAGATTTCAGGGAGCTTGTTAAGGATCTTGCATCAGTGTTTAAGACACGTATAGAGTTAAGGCAGATAGGTGTAAGGGATGAAACTAAGATTCTAGGTGGTATAGGTTCATGTGGAAGACCACTGTGCTGTGCAACATATATGCCAGAGTTCGTACCAGTATCTATTAAGATGGCAAAGGAGCAGAATCTCTCACTTAATCCAACTAAAATATCAGGTGTGTGTGGACGACTTATGTGCTGCCTTAAGAATGAGCAGGAAACTTATGAAGAGCTTAACAGCCATCTTCCAAGTGTAGGAGATTATGTAACCACTCCTGAGAAGCTTAAAGGTGAGGTGTCAAGTGTCAATGTATTAAGACAGCTTGTTAAAGTTATAGTAACACTTGATGGCGATGAAAAAGAAATAAGGGAATATCCTGTTTCAGAGCTGCGATTTAAGCCTAAAAGAAAAAACGACAGAATGAACATAGATGATAAAGAGTTAAAAGAGCTTGAAGAGCTTGAGAGAAAGGAAGGAAAAGCCCATATCAATGATGACTGATGTTAAGATAAATGCAGAAGCTTGTATTAATGCAGAATATAAGATTAATGCTAATGAACGAATAGATGATTTATGCAGGGATAATCTTAAGTTAATCCAGAATACAGATGTGTTCTGTTTTGGTATGGATGCTGTTTTATTGTCTACATTTGCAAAAGCAGGAAAGAATGATAAGGTGCTGGATCTTGGTACAGGGAATGGTATAATACCTATACTTATGCAGGCTAAGAATCCTGGTGGTATGTATACAGGACTTGAGATACAGGATATAAGCTTCAATCTTGCAGCAAGAAATGTCAGTTTGAATAACCTTTCTGATCACGTAAATATGGTTCAGGGTGATATTAAGGAAGCTTCACGTATATTTGGTGGGGCTTCTTTTAATGTTGTGACAAGTAATCCACCATATATGAATGAGAATCACGGAATAGTTAATCCTGAAAGTGCAAAGGCCATAGCAAGGCATGAGCTTTTATGTAGTCTTGAAGATGTAGTAAGAGAGGCATCTAAGTGTCTTAAGGTTAAGGGGCATATGTATATGGTGCACAGGCCATCAAGATTAGTAGATATATTTACATCTATGAAGAACAACCACTTAGAGCCTAAACGAATGAGGCTTGTATATCCATATGTGGATAAGCCAGCCAATATGGTGCTTATAGAGGCAGTTAAAGGTGGAAATTCGCAGCTTAAAGTGGAGGAACCACTTATTGTATATAATAAAGACGGAAGTTATACAGCAGAACTTCTGGATATGTATGGAATGAAAGAATGAATCCTGGATGATTTCGGATATGAATAATCTGGAAGGCTATAAATTAATGAAAGATTATTAAATGAAATCTTATTAAATGAAAGATTATTAAATGAAAGATTATTAAATGTAAGCTATAATATGAAAGGGTGTTTGTATGGATAATAAAGATATATTGGAATCGGAAAAAGGCATAAGCCAGGGTATAGGACAGTTATATTTATGTGCGACACCTATAGGAAATCTTGAGGATATAACATTCAGGGTGTTAAGAATATTAAAAGAGGTTGATGTTATAGCAGCAGAGGATACGAGAAACAGTATAAAGCTGCTTAATCATTTTGAAATAAATACGCCAATGACTAGTTATCATGAGTATAACAAGTATGACAAGGCAAAAACACTAGTTGAGAAAATGCTTAAGGGTGAAAATGTGGCCGTTATAACTGATGCAGGAACACCTGGCATATCAGATCCTGGAGAGGAGCTTGTACGACAGGCGCTTGAGGCAGGTATAAAGGTATCAAGTGTGCCTGGGGCAGCAGCTTGTATAACAGCACTAACAATGTCAGGACAGGCTACAAGAAGATTTGCATTTGAAGCATTTCTTCCATCGGACAAAAATGAGAGAAAAGACATACTTTCAGAGCTTGAGTCAGAAACAAGAACAATGATTATATATGAAGCACCTCACAGGCTGTTAAAGACACTTAAGGAGCTTAGCACAGTGCTTGGTGGTGAACGTGCAATAACAGTGTGCAAGGAGCTTACGAAAAGATATGAAAACAGCATGGTGACAACACTTGATGGAGCCTGTGAGTATTATGAAGTGAATGAGCCAAGAGGCGAGTTTGTTCTTGTTATCGCAGGTAAGAGCCGTGATGCGATAAAGCAGGAGGAACAGGATAAGTGGAAGGCTATGTCTGAGATGGAGCATGTACAGATGTATATGGACCAGGGGATGGATAAGAAGGAAGCTATGAAGGCAGCAGCTAAGGACAGAGGAGTATCTAAGAGGGATATATACAATAAGCTGCTTGAAAGTGAATAAAATCATTTTTGTTACAAAAATGTTACAAAACTTATGTAAAATAGGTTGCTTTATTATAATAAATGATATATAATACGTTTACTTGTGAAATATTTCTAAAAAATATTGGGTAAAAGAAAAATAATTATAAAAGTATTACAAAAAAGAAAAGGCGTTTTTTTGGTAATGTTATAATAATTATTTAAAGAATTGATTGTTTTAATTGAGGAATTGTTTATATTGTACAGTTTTTTGGAAATGTGAATCAAATATATATCAGGAGGAAGTTATGAAGAAGAAGACTTTTAACAGAGTATTCGCTATGTTTAGCGCAGTACTTATGTTGGTAGGTATGTTCCCTTCTGTTCCAGCGGCTGTTGTTGCAGCTGAAAGTACTGGAAGTGAAGGAACAGCAGTGGCAAAAAAGGCTTATGTCATGGATGCCGCTGACCTTAAAGCTGAGCAGTTTGGCGCAGATGGCAAGGTCACAGAAGATATTAAAGTAGGAACAGATGGTTATTTCACTGTTGCTTCTAAGGGTGGTAAAAACTCATTAAAAACATTAGCTGATAAGCTTGAATGTAACATGGGTGAATATTCACAGGCGCTTAATCTTGGAGGTGGATTAAATACATCTACAGGACAGGCAGGTATAACATTTACTACAACAGAGCCAGTTAAGGTTATTGCTTATGTTGCAGTAAAGGCTGTTAATAATAAACATTCATTCCAGTATGCCAAAGCAGGAGCTAAGGCTACATCAATTGAGATGGAAAACGATACAAGCATTGTTAACAAGATTGAGTTTAATCTTGATGAAGCCGGTCAGTATTGGTTAGGTGGTAACAATGGTGGTAACTTCTTATATGTAGAGGTTCAGAGCCGTTTACCAGAATATACAGTTGATGGTGCAACAGTAGATGCATCAAAGTTTAGTGCTGATGGTAAGCTTATAGCTGATGATACATTATCAGGTTTCTTTAGTGTATATAAGAATGGTGACAAGACAAAGTTAGTTACAGGTCAGTCAGTAGCTTATGGTAAGGAAACACTTACAACATCATTAAGATTAGATGGAAGTCCATCATTCGCAGATGGAAAAGAAAAGTCTGCTATCACATTTACAGCAAAGCAGGATTTCAGACTTACATTAGTAGCAGCCCAGAAGGGTTCAGGAGTTCCAGAGTTACAGTATGCTAAGGATGGCGGTGCCACAGTTACACTTGCAGATGCAGTATTTGAAAAGGGTACAGCAGCTAAGTATACAGTAGAGCTTCCAGCTGGTACATATAAGCTTGGTTCTAAGAATGGTCTTGATATATTTAATATGAGTGTTAAGTATATTGAGAAGTATGAAATGAATGCTAATGACTTTGATCTTACTAATGCTGGTGAATCAGGTAAGATTAATATAACAGCTGATACAACTGTAGGAACAGATGGTTATTTTACAATAACTGGAGAACAGAAAAAGAATAACTTAGTTAAGTTATCAAAACCAGCAGAGTATAAGGACACAGTATATAACAACAAGCTTCAGCTTAATAGTGCACTTGATGGAAGCAAGGGGAAGGCAGCAGTAAAGGTAAATGTTGAAAAAACAGCTAAGATTACTGTTGTTGCCGCTGCAAAGGGCACCAGTGCAGAAGGAAAGTCACTTGCTTATACTAAGGTTGGTGATAAAACACAGGTAAGTATAGGAACATTAGGAAAGACAGATGTTATTGATACTTATGTTGTTGAGAATGTAAAGCCAGGCTCATACTATATTGGTGGTTCAAATGGCGTTGACATATACGATATCAAGGTAGAATATGATCCAGAAGAGAATAAGCAGGCAGTTGCATGGGATACAGTAGAAGCTCCTGTTATCAATTCAGTTACAACAGATGCAGATGGAAACTTTGTTGTTAACTTCACATCAGTTATAGATGAACTTAAAGGCGCAGAGAATGTAAAGGTTACTATGCTTGAAGGTGGATATGAAGTATCTACAGTTAATGTTAAGGCACAGACAGATTCAGTTACATTTACACCACTCTGGTCAGGTGATTATACATTCACAGCAGTTGCACAGAGAGTTGGTGCAGCTGATAAGTCAAGTGGTGCATACAGCTATGGTGCATATACACTTGCAGTAAGAAAGCCAGTTATAACATGGGCACAGAATAAGGGTAACGGAAGCGTATATCTTGACTGGGTTAATATTGAAGATGCAGACAGCTACGCAGTAAGCTATAGGGAAGCTGGAAGCACAGGTGATTTTACATATGCTGTTAAAGATCTTAAAGCAAGCCAGGCAGATTACACAGTAACAGGACTTGAGGCTGGTAAGAGCTATGAGTTTAAGATTGAAGCAACAAGAAACAGCGATGGATTCGTTGCTAATGCTGTTGCAACAGTTGAAGTTAAGAAGGATGCAGATCAGAAATGGTATGTAGCCACAGTAGGTTCTGCACAGACAACTAATGCGGTTATTACAGCAGAAGATGGAACAGTAACTAAGTATGATCTTGATTCACAGGAACAGACAGCTAATAAGCAGAACAACGTTGAAGCTTTAGATATTTCTAATACAAACGGAACAATTGAAATTGCTTCACAGACAAGTGGTAAGATATCTGATGATGAAGATGGTTTCTCTTACTACTATACAAAGATTGATCCAGATACAGAAAACTTTAAGTTATCAGCTACATTTACAGTAACAGATACTTCTAAGACACCAGATAACCAGACTGGTTTTGGTGTAGTAGCAGCTGATACACTTGGTATTAACAACTGGGGCAAGGTTGACTATGTACATAAGTATTTCAACTATGCTTCATCTATGGTATATAGCAGCAAGTCAAAAACAGCTTGTATGAGAAATGTAACAGGTTATACATCAGCAGATTCATCTAATAATGATGGTGTTGACAGAGTTGTTACAAAGAAAGACTTTAAGGCAGCTACATCATTTGCAGCAAATTCAACATATGAATTCTCACTTGAGAAGACAGATGAAGGATATACAGCGGTATGCAATGGTGAAGAAATTAAAAATGCAGATAATTCATTCACATCAGTACAGGAAGATGGAACAGTTGTTGTTGGTGTGATGGTAAGTAGAAAGATTGGTGTTAAGATTAGTAACATCAAGTTCACTAAATCAGAGAGTAAGGGTATTACATCTAATGATAAGGGTGACGACAAGATAAAACCAAGCGGAAGAGTATATTCTTCTAATACAGTAGGTGCAGCAAGCTATGAATTTATCTATGTTCCTAACTGTGATGGTACACTTAAAGTAACAGGTCCAGATGGTAAGACAGAAGAAAGAGTATTATCAGCTGGTGATGCTGCAAGAGTAAATGTAGCAGTTAATATTGGTGACAATAAGATATCCTATACATATGCTCCTAAGGCAAGTGATAAGATTACATCTACAGATGAACTTAAGGGTGATGTAACAGTTAAGCGTGCTACATACGGAGAAGAGAATGGTGTACTTATAGTATCACCAGATGGAACAAAAGATGGTGATGCTACAGAGGCTAAGCCACTTAATCTTGCAACAGCAGTACAGTATGCACAGCCAGGACAGACTATCGTTCTTAAGGATGGTACATATAAGGATTTTATATCAATCCAGAGAAGCGTAAGTGGTACAGCAAGCAGAATGATAACTCTTGTAGCTGAAAATACAGGTAAGGCAGTATTTGAAGGCTGTGGTTTATCAATCATTGGTGATTACTGGCACGTATATGGTATCTATGTTAAGGATTCATCAGGCGTAGGTATCCAGATTAGTGGTAACAACAATATCGTTGAAATGTGTACAGTTGAACATGCAGCTAATTCAGGTATCCAGATAAGCCGTTCAGGAAGTGCTGATAACAAGACTGGTATTAAGTATAAGTTATGGCCAACAGATAACCTTGTAAAGAACTGTGAATCTTTTGATAACTGTGATGCTGGACGTAACGATGCAGATGGTTTCGCAGCTAAGCTTACATGTGGTAACGGAAACAGATTCTACGGATGTATTTCACATAACAATATTGATGATGGCTGGGATCTTTATGCTAAGTCAGTATCAGGTGAGATAGGTCTTGTAACTATTGAGAACTGTGTAGCTTACAATAACGGATGGCTTACAACAGATGATATTACAGATCCTAACTATGAATATGGTGAAGGTAACGGATTCAAGCTTGGTGGTGGTTACTTAAAGGGTGGACATGTTCTTAAGAACAGCATCACATTTGATAACCATGCTAAGGGAATCACAAGTAACAGTTGTCCTGATATTAAGATATATGATTGTACATCATACAACAATTCTATTAAGAATAGTGCTTACAATGTAGGTCTTAATACAAAGGATTCAAACAGAAAAGAATGGGTTGTTAAGGGATTAATTTCTTTAAACAATGATAAGAACACTAAACTTGATGATTTAATTCCTTTTGCTCTTCATAGCGAGGATAACTATATCTATAATGGAAGTGCTTCTTATAATAACTTAGGTGTTGAAGCAACTAAAGACTGGTTTGTAAATGTAGATACTTCAGTTCTTCCAACAAGAAATGAAGATGGTACAATCAATATGCATGGTCTTCTTGAGTTAAATGATACAGCACCAGCTAACTCAGGTGCAAGACTTGATGTAACAAGTGCTGAGGCTAAATCAGTTAAGCCAAGTACAGTTGCACCTGGTAAGGTTGAACAACCAGAAATAAATGTTAAAGAAGATGCACCAGCTACAAATGTTAATTATGATTTTGCAGATGTACTTACTGATGATGAATGGGAAGCATATAAAAATGGTGAGAATGTTAAGATTACAGTTGAAGTAAAGAATGCAGATACAACAGTAACAGAAGACGTAAAGAAGTTAGTAGAAGAAAAAGTAACAGAAGAAATCAAAGGTGGTGTAATAGGTCAGTATATTGATCTTAGCATTATAAAGAAGGTTGGAGATAAAGATCCAGTATTAGTAGAAAATACAAAACAGCCAGTGACATTTAGTGTAACTGTACCAGAAAAGCTTGTTAAAAGCGACAGAGAATACAGTATCGTAAGATTTCATGATGGTGTTGCTGAGATTATAAAAGATGCTAATACAGAAACAGTTGATGGAAAGCTAGTTATTACATTTAGTACAAGTAAATTCTCTACATATGCGATTGTATACAAGGATAAAGTAGATAATAAACCTGGCAATGATGATAATAACAAGGGTGATACACCAACAGTTCCAACAGTTCCAACACAGCCAACAACACCAGATAACTCTAATAATGGTAATGCTGATGGCAGCACAGGTGATGCAGCTACAGCTCCATCTACTGAATCAGGTGAAGGCGCAACAACAGGTGATACAGCACGTCCAGTAGTATATGCAGTATTAGCTATGATGGCAGCAGGACTTGTATTATCAGTAGTTGTATATGATAACAAGAAGAAAAGAATTTAGTTAATCTTTTCAATTGAAGCAATAAGGTATTTTAATATGAGAAAGTAGTAAGCTTTGCAGTCAGCCGCATATAGGATTGGCAGAAAAGTTAACAGGATTACAGTATGCAGATGGGGGTCTGTATACTGTAATATACGAGGGAAGTAGTGAAGAACTAAAGATAAACGTGAAAAAAGTTCAGGATAAACATCAAGTCGATGTTTATCCTGAACTTTTTTATTTTATGTATAGAAAAAAAGAAGAAACGATATTTAATTGCTGATAGTGTGTTCATTGATAATAGCCCGTATAGTGTTATAAAGATAAGGCTTTAATGTATCAATATCAGCAGGTTCTTTATAGAGAATAGCACTGTAGCAAGTAGAGCTTATAAGTTCTACTATCATAAAGAGCATTATTTCAGGTTCTTTAAGGTTGAGTCCGGATTCTGACAGCATATCGTAATATACATCTTTGAAGTTAAGATCATCATCAGCAACATTGGTTGTCAGAGCCTCTTTGAATATTCCCCAGGACAGATTCTTTGAAATGAAAGTAAGAAGAGTCTGGTTATCATTGAGAGCATTGATTATATGGTCAGCAATGAATACAATTTGATTAGTAAGTGAGATTGTAAAAGCAGCATTTTTAGCTGTCTCCTCATATATGTGCCTGTTAAGAGCTGTAGCAGCATTCTTGAAAAGTTTGCTTGCCTCATGAGAAATCAGCTTGTTTCTGATGTCATATTTATCTTTAAAGTAAAGGTAAAAGGTTCCTTTGGCTATTCCAGCTTTCTGTGATATCTCAGCAATAGATGTTTTTGATACACCTTGTGTTGTAAAAAGTTTAAATGCTGTATCTAAAAGAGAAGTTCTTTTTTGTTGTTTATTACTTTCTAGTTTTCCCATACAAAAACCTCATTTCTTAAAGCTATAACTATTCTAACACGAAAAAAATAAAAAATCTATAAAAAAATGACTTAAAGTCATTTTCAATATTGACTATCAGTCATTTTGTGTTAGAATATCGTTTGTAAAGAAAATGACCACAAGTCATATTTGAGAGTTTTTATCAATATATTTATCTGTGAGAGCTGTTAAGGCTTATTACTAAGGTGGATAAATATATAAGAAGACGTCGCAGACGTAGAAATGAGGCGAATGTATGGAAAAGTTTGGAAAAGTAATTGTTAAGCTTAGAATTCCTATTCTGGTTCTAAGTATCCTGCTTCTTATTCCATCTGCAATTGGATATGTTAATACAAGAGTTAACTATGATATCCTGTATTATCTTCCAGATGAGATTGAGACTATGCAGGGACAGGACATTCTTATGGATGATTTCAATAAGGGTGCCTATGCTATGGTGGTTGTCCAGGATATGGACACGAAAGCTGCTAATAAGCTTATCAAGAAGGTAGAGAATGTAGAACACGTTGCACAGGTTATTTCTTATACAGGAATAGTTGGTGAGGATGTTCCATCAGAAATGGTACCTTCAAAGTTCAGGAAGTATTTCGAGAATGACAGCACAGATACAACGTTATTTGCTATATTCTTCGATAATACAACTTCAAGTGATGACACTATGAATGCTATAACACAGATAAGAAAAGAAACAGAAGGTCAGGCATTCATAAGTGGTATGTCAGCAGTAGTTACAGATACAAAGAATCTTTCAGAGAAAGAAACTCCACTTTATGTACTTATAGCGGTAGTGCTTGTTTGTATCGTACTTGCTATATTTATGGACTCATTTCTTGTGCCAGTATTCTTTATGCTGAGTATAGGAATGGCAATTGTATACAACCTTGGTTCAAATATCCTTTTGGGAGAGGTTTCATACATAACCAAGGCACTTGCAGCGGTACTCCAGTTAGGTGTTACGCTGGATTATTCAATATTCCTATGGCACAGCTATAAGGAAATGAAGGCACAGTATCCAAATGACCATAAGGAAGCGATGGCAGTTGCCATTGGCAATACACTTACATCAGTTGTCGGATCTTCTATAACAACTGTTGCAGGTTTTATTGCACTTTGTTTTATGAGCTTCACACTTGGTCTTGACCTTGGTATTGTTATGGCAAAGGGTGTTATATTTGGTGTTATCGGATGTGTAACTATACTGCCATCCCTGATTCTTACATTTGACAGGGCATTAGAGAAGACAATGCATAGAGAGGTTATGCCGGGCTTTGATAAGCTTGCTGCATTTATAGTAAATCATTCGTGGGTATTTATTATTATCTTCCTTGCGTTGTTAGGACCTGCTATATATGGACAGAGCCATACATCAGTATATTATGATCTGTCTGATACGCTTCCAGAGGAGCTTGCATGCTCACAGGCTAACAAGAAGCTTGAAGAAAACTTTGATATGAATTCAATATATATGATACTTGCAGATACGAATATGTCTACAGATACGGCAAATGAAATGCTTGATAAGCTTAATGATGTAGACGGTGTACAGTTTGCACTCGGACTTGATACAGCACTTAAGTCAGGTATTCCTCAGGAATTCCTTCCATCTAAGATGGTATCAGAGCTTAAGGGTGAGGATTATCAGATAATGATGATTGCTACGGATTATAAGATAGCATCAGATGATATTAACAATCAGATTAATAAGGTAAATGATATTGTAAAGTCATATGATTCAAAAGCAATGGTTGTTGGTGAAGCTCCTTGTACTAAGGATCTTATAACTATAACAGATAAGGACTTTAAGACAGTCAGTGCAGTATCAATAGTAGCTATATTTGTTATTATACTGTTTGTACTTAAGTCAATATCACTTCCTGTTATACTTGTTGCAGCGATTGAGTTTGCTATATTTGTAAATATGGGTATTCCTTATTTCACACATACACAGATACCATTCATAGCATCCGTTGTTATCGGTACTATACAGCTTGGTGCAACAGTCGATTATGCAATTCTTATGACGACAAGATATAAGAAGGAAAGAAGCCAGGGACTTGCTAAGAAGGAAGCTATACAGACAGCACTTGCAGCATCAATACCATCTATTATCGTTAGTGCACTTGGATTTTTCGCAGCTACATTTGGCGTTGGCTGCATAGCATCAGTTGATATGATAGGTTCATTATGTACATTGATGGCACGAGGCGCGATTATAAGTATGTTTGTTGTTATATTCATACTTCCATCATTGTTCGTATTATGTGATAAGCTCATTATCAATACAAGCTTTGGTTTTAAGCCTAAGAAGAATCAGGATATGTAGCCAGATGGATGAATGAACGGGCAAAGATGTATATGTCGTAACAGATATAAGAATATATCAGGAAGTAAGAAAATGGAGGAATAGTTATGGTTAAGAAGACTTTATTCAAATATAGTTCAGTATTAATGAGTGTTGTTCTTATAGCATCAACGCTTACAGCCTGTGGAACAAACACAGCATATAATCAGGTATCAAGCGAGGTTGCAGTAAGCAGTGAGGCAGCTTCTAATACAGAAAGCATAATATCCAATGCTATTAAAAATGAGTTATCTGTATCAAACACAAGTACATTGAAGACAAATACGCGTGACGAAATGGTATATGTGTTTGGTAAGGCAGATGGAACACAGGATCACGTAACTGTAACAGAAAAGGTGACAGATGCTAATGGTGATACAACAACTAACCAGAGCAGCTCAAGTAAGAGTGCACCTGTATCTATGAAGGTTACTTATAAGTTAAATGGTGTAGAAACAAAGCCAGAGGATATGATTGGCAAAAGTGGTAAGGTTACTATCAGATATGATTACACTAACAATGAGAAGAAGACTATAAAAGTTAATGGAAAGTCACAGACAGCTTATGTTCCATTCACAATGATCACAGGAACTCTTCTTCCAACGGATAAATTCAGTAATGTAGAAGTTACTAACGGTAAGGTCAGCAAGGTTGGTGATAATATAATAGCACTTGGTATGACTATGCCAGGTTTAAAGGATACTTTAAACCTTAAGTTTGATGGTGAAAGCCTTGATATGGATATTCCGGAATACTTTGAAATATCAGCAGATGTTAATGACTTTGAGCTTGATATGTCTATGTCAGTAGCAACTACAAGTGTACTCAACGATGTAGATGTAGATGACTTCTCTCTTGCAAAGCTTGAGGATAAGATGAATGAGCTTCAGTCAGCAGCAGACCAGCTTACGGATGGAACTGTTACTCTTCAGGATGGTACGCAGACACTTGCAGACAGCATCCCAGCACTTACAGATGGTGTTAACCAGCTAAATGATGGTGCAGGAACACTTAAGAATGGTATATACGCTTATACTGATGGTGCAACAGCACTGGCAGCAGGAGCAGGCCAGCTTAAGGATGGTATCACAGCTTATACTGATGGAGCATCTAAGCTTTCAGCAGGAGCAACACAGCTTAAGGGTGGTCTTTCAACATATACAGCTGGAGTAGCACAGCTTGCAAAGGGTTCTGATACTCTTACAACAGGTATTGCAGCATATACAACAGGAGCATCTAAGCTTTCAGCAGGAGCAGGAACACTCAAAAAGGGTATTGAAGACTATACAGATGGAGTAGCACAGCTTGCAGATGGTTCGACACAGCTTAAGGATGGTCTTTCAACATATACAGCTGGTGTAGCAGCTGCAGCATCAGGAACTGCGGATTTAAAGAGTGGTATAAATGCATACACAACAGGAGCTAAGAATCTTGGAAATGGTGCTGCCGCTTTGAAAAAGGGTATCAATGATTATACAGCTGGTGTAACGAAGGCAGCAGATGGAGCTTTACAGGTAAGTAATGGTGTTTCACAGTTAAAGAAAATGCTTACAGAAACAATGGCTGCAGAGCTTAAAAACAATATTACTGCTTATAAAATGAACCAGAATATTAAAGCTGATGTAGAAAACCTTACTAAAGCAGCTGCTCAGGCAGGTCTTAGTGATATAACAATAGCTGATGATCTTACTGTGCTTGCAAAGACTAGCGAAACCGAAAAGATAGAAGCTAAGATTACTGAAATGTATAATAAATATCTTATAGCATATACCAATAGTGTAGTGAATAATGGTGCAGGCAGTCAGCTGACAGGCTTATATGCAAGCCAGTTAGGACTTTTAGTCAAGGCTTCCGGTAATCAGGGGGCAGCAAGTGCACTTTCTCAGGTGGCAACACAGCTTGCAGCAAGTACAGGTTCCCTAGAGACACTTGAAAAAGGAGCAGAAGATGTAAGTAATGGACTTAACACTCTTAATTCCATGAATAAAACACTTAATGATGGTGCAGAACAGCTTAATGATGGCTTAGTAGAATTAAATAAGAATAATGATAATTTGAATAATGGTATTGCAAGTCTTGATACAGGCGTATCAACTCTTAATAGCAGTAATGAAAAGTTAAATACAGGAGCTTCTCAGTTACAGGCAGGTGTGGTTAAGCTTAATGAAAACAGTAAAGCACTTAATGATGGTGTTGCCCAGATAGATACAGGACTTACAGAACTTAATGGTAATAACAAAGCACTTAATGACGGTGCAGCCCAGATAAATGGGGGACTTGTACAGCTTAATGCTAACAATGATACAATCAATGGTGGTATAGACCAGATAGATAGCGGTCTTATAACACTTAATGCAAACAACAGCACACTTAATGGAGGTATTGCCCAGTTATACAACGGCTTCGCAACACTTAATGCAAACAATCCAGCTTTAAGAGATGGTTCATCACAGCTTGCTGATGGTACATCAACACTTAAGTCATCATCAGCAACATTAGCAGATGGTGTTACACAGCTTAATGATGGTGCTATAACACTTAAGGATGGCATGGCTGAATTCAACGCCTCTGGTATAAAGGCTATAACAAGTCTTGTAGGAAATGATGCTGATACAGCAGTAGATACAATCAAGGAGGTTATAAAGCTTGGTAAGAATTATAATTCATTCCTTGATAAGAAGGATGGAAAGGAAAGCTCAGTAACATTCATATATAAGACTGCTGAGTTAACTAAATAATAAGGCTTACTTTTCCAAAACTCTCATATATATAATTGCCGGCCAGGCCGGCAGAAAGATTAACAATCTTTCAAAAAGCCCCCACAGGAATTATATCTGTGGGGGCTTTAATATTTGTTCACGTATCAATGCAATTAAGGTGTTTAAAAGCTCTTAAAATATTCCTCAAGTCTTGTAAATGTCTTAGTAAGTGCAATGGCTTCATTTTCGCTTAAGTCTTCTGTGATGTAGTTAATCATATCTTTGTGGAACTTTTTGTGATGATTATATGCAGCAATCCCTTTATCAGTAAGTGATGCATATACAATACGGCGGTCTTTTTCGCCACGTGTTCTGATAACGTATCCTTTTTTAACAAGTCCGTTAATGCCAACTGTAAGCGTTCCCATAGTAACACCAAGAGCCTTGGATATGGTACTCATGGTTCCAGGTTCACCTATTCCGATAGCTTCTATAATGTGCATATCGGTCACGGAAATATCCTTGAATTCATCTGTAATTAAAGCTTTTTCCTCTATATTCATAATATCGTTAAACAACGTAACAAGTATAGAGTTTAATGATTCGTAAATGTCCATAAAAGCACTCACCTTCATATAAAATTAACGTAAAAAACTAATTACATTATATATTACAATAAGGGGTAATGCAACAAAATACTACACCCCTTTGAACCATTTTAAACCACTTTTAGTTTCTAATGGTTATAAAATAAGGTGTAGTATTTTAGTATAAATTATGACATAACAGCTTAAGCTGTCAATTAATTATTCATTCAATTATCTATTGATTTTTTTAGCTTTTACAGCAAATGTATAAAGTGTTGCGCTGCTGCAAAGAATTATAAGTAGTGTAAGCCAGAGTGCAATATTACTGTTATCAGCTGTCTTAGGTGTTTCCAGCTTATTGTTTGTAAGCTTCTGTTTTGTTATAAGATATGTTGAGCAGTGATCCTGTTCTACTGTCATATAACCATCATTATCGACTACTGCAGACATCATGCTGATTATTGTTCCATCATCTAAGAGCTGGCTGTAATAAAGTGTCTGGCCAGCATAGGCTTTTCCAACATTTAACTTAATGCTTGCTTTTGCAGGAAGTGCACCAGAATAATTGTATACTATCTTAGATACAAATATATCATCTGTTACAGCTGCCGGTATATTTCCAGCTTCTTTTATATCAGAAGTGATTGCTGTTGAAAAGTCATAGATTGCAACCTGTGATACTTCTGACATAGTTCCTTTGGCAAATGTAAATGTAACATCATTGTTAGACTTGATAATAACATCATTTGTTTTGTTATCTTCTATAATCTTTCGGATTTCATCAACCTTGATTGTTGTGCTGCCGTCGGATACATCTACTATTGTATTATTGGAATCCTGGTCTGGAGCTGATGGCTTCTCATCGCCTGGTTTCTCAGTTGGTTTCTCAGTTGGTTTCTCAGTTGGTTTCTCGGTTGGTTTCTCGGTTGGTTTTTCGGTTGGTTTTTCAGTTGGCTTTTCAGATGGGTTGTCTGTTGTGCTGTCTCCGGCTGATTTAGCTGTAAATGTAAGCTTGTCTGCTATACATTCAACATTATAAAGACTTTCTACTTCTGTTCCGTCATACTTATATCCTTCTGGAGGATTATCATTTCCCCATACAGGATTATATGTTGCCACAGGATTGCTATAATCAACAAGCCATATTTCATCATTGCTTCGTTCATCTACACCAAGCTTTTCAAGAAGCTTGCATATTTTATAAAATGATTCTCCGTTTTCATATGCATATGCAGATACATATTTTTCACTGGTAGCTGTATTTATTACAACCTGGCTTGTTCCACCGCTTCCGCCGTCTGACTCATAATATGAAATAGGATTGTCTAATGTGGTTTTAGTATATCCAGCAGGGATATTATCATATTCACCTATCTTGTCAGCATAATATACGTCACCCAGAGCTTTCTTTGTAGTAAGCTTGTATATTGTATAAGTTACTTTCCCAGATTCAACATATGTCAGTTCCTTAATATAATATAATGAAGTATTATCTGCCCCGTTCTTATATACTGTATTAGTTGTATATGGGTCGTACTCATAATACCTGGCATATAAGCTTGATATTTGCAGTGGATGTGAAACATTATAAGTTACATTTTCCTTTAATGTTCCATTATCTCTGATTGGTTTGTCCGTTAGATTATCGATTGTATGCACTACTGCCTTTGAACCGGAATATATAGTAACATTACATGTGTCTGCAACTGAAAGTACTGAATTAGTTCCCTCAGCAAAGAAAGCTACACCATAATCCCCTGCCCTGTCTGCATTAATAACCAGGGAACCATTGCCACATATATTGATAGAACCGCCCCATGCATCACCATATGAACCTATACCTCCGATTTCATTATCACCAATAAGGTTAATCTTGAAATCATCACCCATCATATTAGTAGCTATTCCAGCAGTCTTGTTTTTATAATTATTTAATGTAAGTGTATTGTTTTTTCTGTCATAAGACATTCCATCTATGGAATTAGTTCCTTTTGAAGAAAATATAGTAGTACTATCTTCTCCATTTCTTACATTAATATAAGCATAAGCCCAATCGCCAGTATCACATGGTCCGTTGGCAGCTTTTACCGGTGGTGCAGCATATAAAACTGCGGATGATACTGCGAGTACGACTGCTCCAGCTAATGCGGCGATTTTTTTGATATGACATTTTTTGTTTTTCACCATAAATCATTCCTCCTGTTTCCTGATAATAATTCTCATTTATTTATTTGTTTATTTCTGTGCAAAATCTGTGCAAAAATCTGTATTTCACACAAAGCTCCCAGAATTAAAAGAGCGTATAATATTACGTACATATCAGCTGTATATGTTGTTAATACTATATATAACATTATTAAAAAAGTATATAAGGGAAGTCCGCCAATATGCTAAAACAGCGTGGCGGAGTTCCGCCACGCTGCCTAAAACTGAAAAACAGATGATATAAAGACATATAAATTTAAAAGAATTATTTGTTATAAAGATTAACAAGTCCAACTCGTGATTTAATACCGGTTTTTTCATAAATAGCTGAAATATATCGTTCAAGGGTACGCCTCGATACGTGCATATGTTCTGAAATAGTCTGGATATTATCTTCAGTAGTAACCAGGTAGTTAAATACTTCATTTTCTCTTTCAGTAAAAGAGTATTTTTCTGCTAATATTTGCAGCTTGTCATGTTCATTTGCAGCTTCATCTGTACGCATAGTAAACTGTTGTATAAAATAATATTTTTCAAATGTATATACAATTGAAATAATACTTACCAGAACAAATAAAACAAGTATAAGAATAATCTTTAAAAGATTATTATCAGATGAAAGCAGCTGTAAAACAAAGCCGGCAATAACAGCAGCTGTAATATTGTTAACAGCACGTCCCATTCCTGCCCAAAGCTCAGGAATTCGGACATACCAGGAAAGCTCCATGAATTCTGATGTAAAGAAAACAGCAAAAAATCCAGCGGACAGATAGAAAACAATAAGTACAGCTGTAAAAGGCTTGGAAAATTCAAGCAGCACAATACACATGGTTGAAAGAATCATTATGCAGTACATTATGATTCCGGTATATTTTCTATTGTTAATGTCGAATATAAAGCCGGCAGCAAGGCCACTGAGAGGCAGCAGAATTCTGGCACCCTGCCCAATATCTGTGCTGCCATCGGAATGGATAAGAGTTACTGCACTATCAAGAGTGCTGAATAAACATGCCATCAGCATTACAAGAGCTACAATACTAATAAATAAAGGAACGTTATGCTTATTAACTTTTATTATATTTTTATCTGTTTTTTTATCGCTATTTTTATCTATATTTTTATATACATTATTGTCTGTATTTTTTGTGGTCATATTGTCAGTAGTATCTTTGCTGGTGTTATACCAGCTATACCGGTTAAAAATATGTTCATTCCCTATTAATAAGATAAAAAGCATCAGTATAGATGCTGACAATATAACAAGCTGTATGATCTTTATATGAATAGCATTATGGTTTATAAACTGAAGCAGAATGCCGAAAAAATAAGAGATTCCGACAGTTTTTGCCAAATGACGGTTTTTAATCATACATGCAGATACATAGTATACATTACTTCCAACAAGACCAAGAAGTATAAAAAGAATAATTCCTCCGTGAAATATATATTCAAATGACTTACTGCATGTAATGAGTATTGTTAAAAAAACAGAGAGCAAGCCTGCTAAAATCATCAGAATGTTTTGAAGCCTCCTGCTTAAGAAATGTTTAAGCAGAGGATATAATAAAAAACCTGCTGTACTGACACCAAGTACATAATTCTGTGAAAGAGTGGCTTTTTGTTCTGATACAAGAAGAGAAAGCTCATTTACAAACATATATTCAACACTTAAAAAAATAAATGTAAATAATCCCATTAAAACAATAGCATAGATATGTGGCAGACTGGTTAATGTTTTAATTCCGCCACATTTTACAGTGTCCTGTTGAGGTGAATTCATATGATAATCCTCCATTCTTGCATAAATTATATATTTGAAAGTGTGTTAAGTCAATGCAGGTTACAGTAAGCTAAAAAAATACAGTTTGCATTTTTATTGGCTGCGTAGTATCATTTAATGGAGTATTATTTTTTTGGACAGAGCAATAAATGCAGTTTATTGTTAATGCATATAAAATATTACTTAATATTAGGTTTAATAGTTTAATTATAGATGGAGGCACATATGAAGTTCATAGCAATTGGCGAATTGATGTTAAGATTATCACCACCTAACTATGAGAAGATAGTTACAACTCACAATTTCATCGTTAATTATGGTGGAGCAGAGGCGAATGTAGCAGTTTCCTTAGCTAATCTTGGTGTTGACTCAACATTTTTTACTGTATTACCTAATACAGATCTTGGTAAGTCTTGTATTAATTACCTAAAGGCTAACGATGTACATACTAAGCATATTATCAAGGCTGACGGAAGAATGGGACTTTACTATCTTGAGGAGGGCGTTTCAGTAAGACCTTCACAGGTAATATATGATAGAGGAAGCTCAGCGTTTGCTGAATATGATTATAAGGATGTAGACTTTGAGAATATTTTAAAGGATTATGACTGGTTACACTTAAGTGGCATCACACCTGCACTTTCATATAACTGCCGCCGTCTTATAGATAAGGCTATTAAGGCAGCTAAGAAGCTTGGACTTACAGTAAGCTTTGATCCTAATTTCAGAAGTACATTATGGTCTTTTGAAACTGCAAGGGATGTACTCAGCAAATATCTTCCATATGTAGATGTACTTATAGGTATTGAGCCTATCCATGTATACAATGCAGATGGTACAGATGTTAAGGATGGTCTTACTATGGATCCATCATTTGAGGATATGGACAGAGTGTTTAAGGCTATTGATGAGCAGTACCATATGAAGGCAATTGCAAGAACAGTACGTTATGTTCATTCAGGAAGTAATAACTCTCTTAAGGCTTTCTACTATGCTGACGGAAAGACTTACGAAAGCAAGACACTCAACTTTGAGATTGTTGACCGTGTTGGTGGTGGAGATGCATTCTCTTCTGGTCTTATCTATGCTCTTATGCAGAATGACTGGAAGCACGAAGATATCGTCAACTTCGCAGTAGCTTCTTCAGTAATGAAGCACGCTATCCGCGGCGATACTAACATCACAAGCGTTGGCCAGATTAAGAGGCTTATGAATAATGCATCATTTGATGTACAGAGATAATGAACGCGGGTCATTAGTCATACAGAAGGAAGGTCTAAGGAAAATCAAGTACTTGCATAATGATTTTCCCTAGACCTTATTCATATGAGATTAATAACAGATAGATTATGGTTAATTTACCGGAGGATATATGAAAAAGATAAAAGAACTTATGCCTGAGGCATATGATTTTAATGGAAAGCTTTCATTAAAACAGGCGATACCACTTGGACTTCAGCACGTTATGGCAATGTTTGTAGGAAATCTTACACCGTTGCTTATTATTACAGGAGCATGTGGTATTGGTGCAGGAAGCGAGTATGCATCCATTCAGGTTGCACTTTTACAGAATGCTATGATCATAGCTGGTATTGTAACGCTTATACAGTTATTTTCAATAGGACCTGTTGGAGGAAAGGTGCCTATTATTATGGGTACAAGCTCTGGATTCATCGGAGTGTTCAGCAGTGTAACAAAGGTTATGGGTGGCGGAATATTAGCCTATGGTGCTATTATGGGGGCCTCTATTATAGGTGGTCTTTTTGAAACAGTGCTTGGTGCATTTATTAAGCCGTTAAGAAGATTTTTCCCATCAGTTGTAACAGGAACGGTTGTGCTTTCTATTGGATTGTCACTTATTTCAGTTGGTATCAATTCATTCGGTGGTGGAAACGGAGCTAAGGACTTTGGCTCACTAGAGAATTTGTTTCTGGCGTTTGTTGTGCTTATTGTTATATTATTCGTTAAGCACTGGACAAAGGGGTATCTTAGTTCATCATCTATACTGATTGGAATTATAGTTGGTTATATTGTAGCAGCTATTATGGGATGTGTGCTTCCACATACAGCAGTTACTGCTGATGGAGTTGAATATACTAAGTCATGGGTACTCAACTGGAATAAGGTTGCAGAAGCTAAGTGGATTGCGATTCCTAAGTTCATGCCAGTTAAGCCAGTGTTTGACTTAAGAGCAATACTTCCTGTGCTTGTTATGTTCGTTGTAACAGCAGTAGAAACTGTTGGAGATATATCAGGTGTTATGGTCGGTGGAGTAGGAAGAGAAGCGACAGATAAAGAACTTTCAGGCGGAGTTATGTGTGATGGTTTAGGTTCATCGCTTGCAGCACTTTTCGGTGTGCTTCCTAATACATCATTCAGCCAGAATGTTGGTCTTGTTGCAATGACTAAGGTTGTTAACAGAATTGCACTTGCATCTGGTGCTGTATTCCTTATATTATGTGGTCTTATTCCTAAGCTTGGAGCCTTGATATCAATCATGCCACAGTCAGTACTTGGTGGTGCGGCAGTTATGATGTTCTCATCAATTATTGTAAGTGGTATCCAGCTTATCACTAAGGAGCCGCTTGATGCAAGAAGGCTTTCTATTGTATCGGTTGCACTTGGTGTAGGCTATGGTATGGGTGTAAGCCCTGCAATCCTTGCACATACACCACAGGCAGTACAGCTTATGTTTGGTGAGTCAGGTATTGTTCCAGCAGCATTTGTAGCGATATTACTTAACATAATTCTTCCTAAGGATAAAGCTGAGGAAACAGTTAAAGAAGTTGTTTCAGAAGAAGCAGCAACAATAAAGGAAAAGGCTGTAACTAAATAAGGTACAGCAATTAGCAAGGATACTGGGAAAGACGAATAAGGTCATCAGGAGTATCAATATCATATAATTCATATTCATCCTGTGCAGGAACTAAAATAACCTGTGCAGGATGTTTTTTTGCAATAAAACCGCCACCCTTGCCCTGTGGAAGATTCATCAGTTCATCATAATAGCTGGCTGGGAATATTACAGGAGCACCAGGAGTTCCATTAAAAGCAAGACGGCATATCTTATTATTATTATTGAAATGATTATTATTGGCATTGCTGGATTTATCTGCGTTATTACAAGCAAAATGACTGCTGTTGTAGTAAATAAATAAAAGACACAGCAGCTGCAGGCTTGTCTTAGTGATAAGCGGCTGGTCTGATGGAAGAAATAATATCCCTTGGGTGCAGCAGCTTTTCTTGCAGCAGGTTTCCTTTAGAATATGTGAAACACCAAGACGTACCATATCATTTCTGTAAGGCATATTGTGTTTTATGCAATGTATGTGTTCACGTTCACATATCTGTACAAGCTCATCATGACGGGTTACGGCAAGAGTTTCACAAAAGTCTACGAAACGGCTTATATTTATCGCATTTTCAAATAGAGTGTTGTTGTTGAAGGAGGCTAAAAGCTTGTTGGTACCGAATCTTTTTGACATACCGGATGCCATAATAATGCAGGAAATAGAGCTGAATATATTATCAATATCGATTAAAAGAACATCAGCTCTGCTTTTAATACTGTCAAGAAATTCTGTGGATTGTTTTCTTATGACAGCTAATACGCGTGAGTTATCAAGAAGAGTCCTGATATGCTCCTGAAATTCACCACAGGAACTTTCCAGATAACCAAGCTCGTCAATAACAAATATACTATCAGCAGAGGTCATAAGATGCTTCATAATAGCAGGACAGGCGCAGTTAATAAAGCCATCCTCTACAATGGTCATGTTGTTGCCCTTTTTAGGGGAAACAGGAGTGAGTGTACGCGGTCTGCCAATCACATATTCTTTTCCATCATCTATAAGATTGGATTTAATAACAACTTCTGGGGTGTCCGTTCTGCGGCTTAGCAGATAATTGAAATTGAAAAAATCAGACATATCCGTAGTTTCTTTCATCTGGTTTAAAATGCTGTTTAACAGATATGATTTGCCACTTCCCCGTTCTCCGGTAATAAAAAGATGTTTTTTATCTGACATCTTAAAAAATGTAATGACAGCCAGAGCGTCTAAATAACAATTATCCATAGATTAAGTCACCTCATTTCAGTAAATGCTTTTATAACGTAGGCGTGTCTGGTATAAATAGACATATTATCTGCAGTAAAGGCCTATAATGCCACAACTACGCGGTGTGTTTTATGGTGGATATCGGTACATTCAATAACATTAATATTATCATATATAAGAGACAGCTTTTCGTTAATAGTATCAAGGGAGTCTGTATGAGTATTAATGCTGGTAAGTATTGTTCCGGCTTTCATAAGAAATATATTATCGCAGTATTCCAAAGCAAGCTCAGGACTATGAATACACATAAGTGCGCATCTTCCATCAGATACAATGCTTCTTATGTGCTGCATAAGCAGATGACGGTTAGAAAAATCAAGTGCACTATCCGGTTCATCAAGAAGAAGTAGTGGGGAAGCCTCTATTATGGTGCGAGCCAGAATACATAACTGCTTCTGCCCTTCGCTTAAAGCTAAGAAGTCTGATTCGTATAAACCATTAAGTCCAACCATATCAATAGCTTTATCGGCACGTTTTATCATATCTGTGGTGTAGCCTCCAAGTATGTGCATATGAGGATTGAAGCCAAGCAGACATACCTCCCTGACGGTCATGCTTATGGTAAGATTGTTTCTTTGGGGAATGTAGCTTATCAGCTGGGCCTTTTTTTTAACAGAGAGGTTTTCAAGTAAGTGTTCATTAAGCTGACATTTTCCGTTGTGCTTTATAAGTCCCATAATAGCTTTAATAAGAGAGGTTTTACCACAGCCGTTATTGCCAATAACAGCATTAAGCTGTCCTGGCATAAGGTCAAAGCTTACGTTATCAACCGCACAGGTACTGCCATAATATACAGATATTCCGGCAGCGGAAAATGTAGTATTGAATAAATCGGACATCATAACGCCTCCTTTTTATTAGCTCTGATAAGCAGAATGATAAGCAGTGGAGCTCCAAGAAGTGAGGTAAATATACTGACTGGCAGCTCTGATGAGGATACACTTCTTGCCAGTATATCAGCAAGTGTCAATAAAATAGCTCCTGTGAAGCCACTTGTTATGTATGTAAATATGTCATTACGCTTTGTAAGCAGTCTGGCAATATGAGGTGCGATAAGTCCGATAAAGCTTATAAGCCCCGTAACACATATTATTGATGATACTACTAATGTAGCAAGCATTAGTATGATAAAACGCAGAATTGTTACATTTACACCTAGTGATACAGCTTCCTCTTCGCTTGTAGAGAGAATGAGAACCTGTCTGTATAACATAGCCATTATAATAAAGCCGGCAAGTGTCGTGAGAAATGGAATAGCAAGGCTGTCCCTTGAAATACCATTAAGGCTTCCCATAATCCAGTATTCGATTGAAGCAAGCTGTTTTTCAGGATCTGCAGCAAGCTTTAGAAACATAAGTATAGTCTGTGCCACAGAATGAATAGCTATACCAGCAAGCACAATAGTATAACTGTTTCTTCCAGGGACAAGATAGGCTGTGAGCAGAGTTATTATGAGGGCTGTTACAGCTCCGATAAATGCAGATATGGAGATGACTGGAACAGAAGCAGAAACCGCAACTATTGCAAGAGCAGCACCGGCACTTGCACCAGAGGAAACGCCAACGATATCGGGAGAAGCCAGAGGGTTTTTAAATATAAGCTGATATATATAACCTGATATTGAAAGCCCAAAACCACCTATAACACCCATAATGGCGCGGGGAAGCCTGAGCCTTTTAAAGACCATAATAGACATAGTATCACCAGACAGTAAGCCCTTTAATGTGAGTGGGTATTGTCCGGTAATGACAGACCATACAAGTACTGCCAGAAGAAGCAGTACCTGTATGGCTGATAAAAGTATAATTTTGTTCCGGTAATTATAAGTGTTTTTGAACATAAATCATCCTTATTTAGCAGGTGTGAATCCATAAAAGCTTTCATAGAATTTAGTTACACATTCTTCATAGAAATCATTAGTAACCTTTTCTGGATGAAGAACAGAGGCAATATATATGCTTCCTAAGAAGCTTGCTGGTACAGGTGAATCCCAGGCTTCTATATCACCAGGGAGCTTTACAACCTTTTTATTCTTAACAGCATTGCAGTCTGCAAGATTAGCATCATTTAGAACATCATCTACTGAGTAAGTTGCATCGGCAGCTATTATGATGTAATCAGGGTTCCAGGCAAGAAGCTGTTCATATGAAACATTTGCCCAGTAAGTATCTGTGAGCTCAGAGGCTGCATTCTTTCCGCCTGCATTGGTAAGTAATGTGTTCTGATACATCTTGCTTCCGGCTGTTGAAAGAACAGAGCTGTTGCCTGCAAGATATACTAAAGGAGTGCTCTCACCCGCAAGCTTGGCTTTATTATCAGCTAAAAATGTATCAATGGAATTGTTAAGTGCATCAGAGCGTCCAATTGTGTTAGTTATTTTACCAACAAGTGTTATACATTCCTTAAGGAGCTTTGCATCCTCAGGATTAACAACAACAGCCTTGATACCAAGACTTTCGAGTGTATCTGCAGCTTTTTTTAACTTCATAGGAAGGAATACAACATCAGGTGCGGCTGCAACACAGGCTTCTGTGTTGAATTCTTTGGCTGTTCCCATATTAGGAAGACTAACGATGGATGGAGCTGCAAGCTTATAGATGTTTCTTGTATTAGCCTTAGCTTCAATTCCTACAAGCTTATCCTTTAATCCAAGTGCAAGGAGAAGACTTGTAGAGATATAGTAAGATGAAGCAATCTTTTCAGGTGCTTTTTCAAAAGTTACTGTTCGCCCAGCCTGGTCGGTAACAGTAAGAGGGTAGCTTGTGCCTATCTCGTTGAATTGGGACATGACATCAAAGGCTGATGTTGAAGCAGCCTGTGTAGTACTGTCGTTTTCAGCAGAACTGCCACATGCTACAGTTGATATAAGCATGAGCACTGCAAGAACTAAAGCGGTTAATCTTTTAAAATTCTTCATAATTATCCTCATTTCTACTTTGTTTTAACACACTCATTTATGTTGAACAGAATATATCTTATAGCAACAGTTAAAAGAAGTGTGCGAATGAATTTTATCAGATTGACAAGGCTTTTACAAGTCAGTATAGTTATATTATGATGATACCAGGGTCAAAAGGTCTAAACCCACATGAGCTTGCTCATAGGTGGGTGA
>OMGK01000560.1_pt1 | contig 25453 bp, 19 predicted proteins | sample 1645881 | NCBI WGS metagenome assembly OMGK01 (sample SAMN00849303, study PRJEB25192) | human gut metagenome
AGCAGGAATTCCGTATTGTTTTACCAATACATCGACTACGGCTTGTGCACGCTTCAAACTCAACTCTTTATTGAATGCCGGTGTACCGGTTGCAGAGTCAGCATATCCGTTTACGGTGTAAGTGGCGTTCGGGAATTGCTTCATCTGGTCTGCCAGATAAGACAAATTCATTGCTTCACGCGGAGAAACCTCTGCAGAACCAATCTTGAAGAATACAGTACGCGGTGCAATGTCCGGATCGGGAACAATCACTTCTGTTTCTGTAACTTCGGCCACCGGCTGGTTCTGTGCAGCAACCAGTGCATTCTGCAATTGCTGGTTGGCAGCTCCCATTTCGGCAAGCTGTGCCTGCATGGCAGCCAGCTCTACCTGAGAAATCAGCTGGGGCATCGGGCGACGGAATCCACGGGCCGGGAAACGGTATGTCAATCCCACCGTTGCACTCAGCACACCGTCATATCCATGATCACCGCCTACTTCGCCATCGAACTTGTCTTCAACGCCCATTGCGCTAAGCTCCAGGTTAATATCTATCGCATTCGAAATACGGAAGCGGTTGATGATACCTGCGTTTACGGACAAAGCTTCGCGATGAGGCTTTGTGTAGTTGTGGGTGAACCCCGCACCTACATAAGGAATAATTTCATATACACGGTGCTGGTTGTATCCTCCAAAGAGTGCATTCAGATTGAACATCACGTCTCCGTGCAAGTTCATATAGTCGAAACGCTGTTTGTAGTAGCCGTCATCCATCTGAGTACCCCTCACGTAGTCTGCACCTGCATCATACGTATATCCTCTTGCCTGAAGGCCGCTATATTGCAGACGTACTCCCAGTCCCGGGGTGAACCATTTGCCGATGGCAAAATTCAGCGTCGGACTGATACGCTTGCCAAAACTTCCTGCCTTATCATTATCTCCAAAAGTTGCTTCGGCACCACCGCCTATAGAGAAAAACCAGTTACTCCAGAACGGATTAGTGATTACCTGATATTTATCCTGAACTTGGATAACTCCAAATTCTTCCACAACTTCAGTCTTTTGCTGCGCCATGGCAACAGAAGACACACCGGCTAAGGCCAGTAACATTAGAATCTTTTTCATATACCTTAAAATAGTTAAGTGGTTAATTAAATCCTTTATCATTCAAACTGTCTAATTAACGCCAACAGAACTAAAAGGTTCTGAATATTTGTACTTTTTTTGCCTTGATGCAAAAGAAAGCACTCTCCCTTATTTGGAGAAAAGCTTTTCTATGTCGTCTTCTTTAATGGTCGCCAGCACCGTCTTTCCGTCCGGAGTATAATTCGGGGATGGGCATGCAAACAGATTGTCCACGAGATTGGACATTTCCTCGTTGCTCAGCACTTGTCCGTAGACGATGGCCGCAGCACGCGCCAAGGTCGATGCAAGAATTGTCTGCACCTCTTCCTTAACATCATTTCCTTTTTCCATAGCAGTATGTATCATATTCCGGACCAATTCCACCGGGTTCAGTCCCTCTATGCCCGAAGGTATGCCGTTGATGGCATAGCTGCCGCCACCCAGCGGACTCAAATCGAAGCCTACGGCCGACAAATCTTCCAATATACTGTCCAGCACGGCAGCTTCCGAAGCCGGCAACTGGATAATCTCCGGAAACAATACCCCCTGCGATACGCCTTGTTTCTGTCGAATCTGACTCATATAGCGGTCGAACAATACCCGGACATGCGCCCGGTGCTGGTCTATCAGCATCAGACCCGATTTAACGGAAGTCAGAATAAAACGTCCCTTGAACTGGAAGTGTTGCGCTCCTTTCTCTACCGTTGCCTCATTGCCGTAGAAAGAGGCGCTTGCCCCGGAAGGAACCGTTTCCTGGAAATAAGGAACCCTCTCCTCCTCTCTTGGAGCCGTACCGGTAACCGTATCCTCTGCAAAAGGTTCTTCCTCCATCGGCTCGTTCATCCTGCTGGCTTTTTCCAAACCGGAATAAAGCCCCTCCCACTCCACTTTGGGACGCGAATAATTGCCACCACCTCCATAGGAAGAAGCGGAAGACGTCTTGAAGGGATTGAAATCCGTGTTATAGTGTACCTTCGGAGGCTCTATCGGACGAGCCTGCTCGAATGCAGGAATATCCGGCATGTCCTCGGTATCAAAATCGATAGTAGGTATAGCGCTAAACTTACCTAAGGATTCCTTGACCGCAGCCGACAGAATCTGCCAGATAGCCTGCTCATTCTCGAACTTAATCTCCGTCTTCGTCGGATGGATGTTCACATCGATATTGGCAGGGTCTACCTCGAAATAAATAAAGTAGGAGATTTGCTCACCGGCAGGAATCAGCTGTTCATAAGCATCCATCACCGCTTTGTGGAAATAGGGGTGACGCATATAGCGCCCGTTCACAAAAAAGTATTGGTGCGCTCCTTTCTTGCGCGACGTTTCCGGCTTGGCTACAAAACCGGAAATCTTTATCATGGTCGTATTGACGTCGACGGACAGCAACTGCTGATTCAGCTTCTTTCCGAAGACTGCCATGATGCGTTGCCGCAAAGGCATTACCGGAAGATTGAACAATTCCGTATCATTACTATACAGATAGAAGGCTACCTCAGGATGCACCAACGCTATACGCTCGAATTCCGTAAGGATGTTGCTCAACTCCGTAGAGTTCGCTTTCAGGAATTTGCGCCGGGCAGGAATATTGAAGAATAGGTTCTTGATGGAAAAATTGCTTCCCTTAGGGCAGGAAACGGCTTCCTGGCTCTCGACTTTAGAGCCGGCAATCAGCAGCCGCGTCCCCAGCTCCTCGCTGACCGGACGTGTTTTCAACTCCACTTCAGCTACCGCTGCTATAGAAGCCAACGCCTCTCCACGGAAGCCCATGGTGCGTAGGGCAAACAAATCGGCAGCCTCGCGTATCTTTGAAGTCGCATGACGTTCAAAAGAAAGGCGCGCATCCGTTTCGGACATACCCTTCCCATCATCAATCACCTGAATGCAGGTCTTGCCCGCATCGGTAATCAGCACATGTATTTCCCCTGCTTCGGCATCAATTGCATTTTCCACCAATTCTTTCACAACAGATGCCGGACGCTGAATCACCTCTCCGGCAGCAATCTGATTGGCAACCGAATCGGGCAGCAAATGAATGATATCGCTCATGATAATGTTTAATGATTAGGGATTAATGATTAATCATTATTAAATGATTCCGTTACTGATGGCATACCACAGATAAATCAACACAGCCATGACAACAAGGATTATGCCCAAATGCATCGGCTTACGTCCGCTCTCCTTACGCCGCTTCAGGTGAGTTGTTCCTTCTATGAATTTGCCCCGTATATCCTCGGGCGAGAATTCCTTTTCCGGCAGCATACCCAGGTCACGCTTGGCGTTTTCTTCCATCTTCGCCAACTTCTCTTTCCGCTCATCCACATAGATATAGCTATGATTGAAGCCACGAGGCTTCCGCATTGCAAACATTCCCATGACGCTACTTATTATTTCGTTTAATATGCATATTCCTTGGCGAAGTTACAGGTTTCCGGTCACTTTTCTTCAATACTTCACCTGCTTTTTTAGCCCTCCACTCGAAGATGTCCTCCTTGTTGAGCGGACGGATGTAGTCGAACCAAACAAAAGAAGGCAGCCTGCTCTTATCTGGTGGAATCTGGTCCAAAGGATAGGCTGTACCGGTAGTCTTTCCAACAAAGACTCCGCGCTCCATTCTTCTCTCCTTCAAGTACATTTTCAAAAGTCCACCTTCCGAATAGTTCATCATAATCAGCGAACTGTCCTTCTCCTCTACCGGATAATACACCACCAGTACATTGCCGTTTACCTCCACCAGACGCATGTCTCCATCTATAAAGAAAGCTTTCATCTCCTTACCGGAAACTTGGTTATAGTGAATACTGTCCTTTTTCTCTACCGTCAGGGCCTGATTGATGATATGTGCCCAGTCGATGGTACTATCGTTCATGTAAATTTTAATTTCCTCGCCCAACAACTGTTGTTCCCCGTGCCACAAGATAGGGTCGGTGTACATCGTCATGCAAGAGTCCTTGGAATTATACACCAACGAATCGCATACGGCCTGCACATCCGTGCGATAAGCACGCACCTTATGATAGGCACGCATCTCCCGGTACATGGAATCGGTATTCATATGGTAGGTAATCAGCCGCAAAGTATCACCGTGCATAAACAGACTGTCGCCCTGCGAATAGTCGATAGCTACGGCACGTTTGGTGGCAACGGCGCTTCCGGTCAGTTCGTTGTAGAAACAGTAGTCGCCAGTCAACATGTTCCGGTTGACCGTATCATTCATCTGTACATTGTCAAAAGCCTCGCCGTATCCCAAGATGCGGTCGTAGAAAAGGCTGTCACCGGTCAGTTTCTTGCCGTCGTTGGTCAGTACGGAACGGTCGAGCAGCTCTGCCTGCTCAGTAGTCGTATTGTACACGCCACGTTCGGAATAGATATGATTCTGGTCACTCACAATATCGGAGGGACCTAGAATGGTAGCAATCTTGGTAGCTGTACTATACTTCAAGGTATCCGAAGTCAAGACAAACTTCGGGTTGACCAGCTTCACGTCGTGGTTGAAGACAGCCAACTTGGTGGCAGGGCTATATTCTCCCCACTCGGAAGTCAGCACATTATCCTCGTCGGTCAGCGTACCGCCTTCGAAGTAATAACCCAAATCGTACAGACGGTCGTAATTCAAGCTGTCGGTAGTCAACACGGTATTACGGTTTATCATACGCACATTCTCACGCAACATAGCCAACTGTGACATTCCGTCATAATACAGATAATCCCCATAGATGAACAAGGTATCCCCCTGCTCCATACGTACGTTACCAAATGCCTCGACCGAATTTATCTTTTCGAATATCAACGCACTGTCACAGAACATGTACATACTGTCATGCTTCATCCTCACAGAACCGATAAGTACCTGCACATCAGGACGCAGATGTTTGTCTGCCTGTGCCTCATCGGCATACAACAAATCCACACGCGTCTTCTTCTTTTCCGGTGTCTCCGTCCTTTTCTGTTCAATCGAGTCCACTTTCTTCTTCTCCGGTGCAGAAGGACTTTTCTTCTTGTTCTGGGCACTCAGCAGACAGATGCCAAACAAGCATAGAATACCTACTAAGAGGTATCTATGCTTGTTCAGGAAATGATTTCTTGTATTCTTCTTTTGCATACAAATCTATGTAAATCCTCTCTGAATCATTCTTTAATCCACCCCGGATACTTGAATGTACAGTTATTCTTCCAATTATCCTTGATACGGACATACGTGTGCTTCTGCTTCTCACGAATCCACTTGTCCAGCACTTCGTCGCGGCGTTTCTCCAACACAATCTCCTTCAAGTTCTGATAGTCATCGGCAATGGTAGCCTTATGTCCGGTCGTGCGGCTCTTCAGCTTCACAATCACACACTCTTCCTTTCCGGTCTTTTGCGGAATCATGGTGAAGGCTTCGGAGATTTCACCCACTTTCATCTTATCCACCACTTTGGCTATCTCTGGAGGAAGTTCCTGCATCTCAAATCTGGAAGTGTTCGTATTGGGATTCGGCAACAAACCATGATTATTACGCGTATCTTTATCCTGCGAAAGCACAGAAGCAGCCTCTTCAAAAGAGAACTTATTGTTACGGATGTCATCGGCAATGGAATCCAGACGGGCACAACCCGCAGCCAGCGCTTCTTCCGGAATATGCGGCTTCAACAGAATATGGCGTGTCTTAATACGGTCACCGCGCTTCTCTATCAACTGAATGATATGGAAACCATATTCAGACTCTACAATCTTGGAAACCTTGCTGGGGTCTTGTAAGTTGAAAGCTACATTGGCATAAGCGGGGTCCAGCATACCGCGTCCCGAAAACTCTATTTCACCGCCACGCATGGCCGAGCCACGGTCCTCGGAGTACAGACGAGCCAACATGGAAAAGCTTTCGCCCTTATTGACACGGTCGGTATACTCACGCAGACGCCTCTTTACATCTTCTATTTCCTCCAAAGGGACCTTAGGCTGCTGAGTGATAATCTGCACCTCCACCTGGGTAGGGATATAAGGAATGCTGTCCTGCGGCAAATCCTTGAAGTAACGGCGCACCTCAGCCGGAGTTATCTTAATCTCACCAACCAGTTTCTGCTGCATCTTCTGAACCTTCAATCCCTCGCGGGCATTCTCGCGCAGCGTTTCACGAATCTGACTGGAAGTCTTATTGAAGTATTCCTCCATTTTCTCTCGTGAACCGATGTTGGCGATATACATGTTCGTCATATAGTCCACACGCTGGATAACTTCACTCTCGGATACCTCGATACTGTCAAGGGCCGCCTGGTGAAGATACAGCTTCTGCACGGCTATCTCCTCCGGTATCACGCAATAAGGGTCACGGTCAAATTTGCGTCCTTCATACAATGCACTCATGCGTGCTTCTTCCACTTCGGACTTCAGTATAGCCTCGTCACCTACTACCCACACTACCTCGTCAATCACGTTGTCTTGTCCATAAACGGCAGAACCGACTAATAGCGTCAAGGCAAATAAAATTACAAACTTAAAGTTCATACACTGTTTCATTCTTGGTGTCTTATTCTAAATAATATTTAATCTTGTCTCTTTTCACTGCCCGTTGGTACAAATCATCCTTCACTTGCCTCATGAATTCCACCTGCTTCACGTTCAGCAACATATCCTTCACTTGGCTACGGGCAAACTCGTAGGGTTCCTGCTCTCCTATCGAGCGATAATCGCTCACATTCAAGAAATAATGGAAAGCCGTATCCTTCAATTCTACATGACGGTTCTTGTCCAGATACTCGTCCACATCGGGAACCTTCAAGGGCAGCATGTCCAGCATTTCCGATACCGGCACCCATTTATCATAAAAATACTCATACTTCACAGCATTCTGCAAACTGTACTTTTCCAGATGTTCCACCGCTTCACGGGTTTCCGTCTTGTACCAGCGACGAACATTGCCCAGCTGCGGGGCTGTCAAAGGAACTTTGATGAACAAACCTTTCATCAACGGACGTTCCACTTTGAAGAGCGCCTGGTTCTTCTCATAATACTCCGTCAAGTCTTGTTCTGAAATCTCCTCTGATAGTCGCTGATGTATTAAAGCCTGCTGATAGGTATGCATTATCAATGCTTTACGATAATTCTCCACAAGTTTATCAATCTCACCGTTATTGGGAATGTTGCTCTGCGCTTTATCGTACAGCAAAATATCTTCCACCCAATTACGGATATAGTGTTCTGCAAACAACAGGCTGTCGTCTTTGGACAAACCGGCCGGAAGTACCGATTGCAAATCTTCCCGGTAAAGGAAATTGCCGTCCAACTCCACTAACGGTGTCCGCCCTTTATGGTCGTGCTGCTCGCTGCACGCCGCACAGAGAAGGAAAATTAAAAGCCCAAAGCAGGTTGTTCGCATCACCAACTGATATTTACTTCGTTTTGAGGTACGAAGATAGTGTTTTAATCGGTTGCATCAGTGATTATTAACGGTTTTTAAAACCTCTTGGTCAATTTCAACCTTACCGGCAGTACGCAACTTTGCCACCCAATGCGTTTCCAAATAGTTCCGATAAGCGGTTACGAGCGGCTCTCGCACCTCTTGCCAACTATCTGGTCCCTTCTGCTTACGACCTTGTACAGCAGTAAAGGGAAATGACAAAACCGGGGTTGCATTCTTCCCTTTGAACACCAATTCATCCACATATGCATTATCACCGGGAGCAAATAATCCTTGCTCTGCCCGCACCTTGGGAGTATCGCCGGCATTGAAAGTGAGACGGATGGCATCCATCCACTCCTCTTCCGGAATCTGTTTCAGAAATTTCCGTACTTGCTTCGCCACCCGCTTGGTAGTACAATGCAGCACAATACCCCTATAACGCGGTTCGTCCCAATGGAATTCCGAACGGTGTGCTTCAAAATATGCTTTCAATCCCGCCTCATCTGCCATACTTCCTTGTTCGATTTCGAGGTCAGTGATTTTGGCAAGCAACATACTGTCACGATACCCTTGTACCAACACTCGAAATTCAGGATGTTTCAATTCCAGACGGGAGTTCTCATAATCCAGAATTGTCTTTACCGTGAAAGCTTCTAACTGCCTGCGTGTCCCTGCCGGATAAGCAGCAGCAAATCTGGCAAACTCTTTTCCACCGTATATCTTACCATCCAGGGTAAACAATGTACGGGAAGTACTTCCTTTGGCCAACAGTTCGTCAATACCGACTTTATCCGACATATAATGATACTCTTTCTTCAGTTTCTCCACAAAAGCCCGCGTCCCTTTATCCATTCCATGACGACGAGTTTGACAGTGGATAATCTTGCCCTTCACCTTCTCAAAAGGAAGAATTTCCTGCTGTTCAAGTACTTTCACGATATGAATGCCCTGAGGAGTGAAGAACGGACGAGAAATTTCTCCGGTATTCAACCCGAATACCACATCTTCAAACTCCATCGGCATCTGTAGCCCACCCACCCAAAATGCTTTCTTCTCATCAGAAAACAGCTCGACACAAGTATCGAAAGACGACGCTCCCGTCTCTTCCTTTACAAGAGCCCCATAGATAGAATCCATCCTGGACTCCATTTCACGCAAGGCATGACCGGAAATATTTTGGGGCAGATACTTAAAAATATGTTTCACACGTACCCGGCCTGCACGCCGACCGGATTTCATCTTGTCATAATACTGCCGTGCTACCTGCTCTGCCGTCTCCTCATCCGTCAGGTAGGATTTAATCAGACAGCAGCGATACTCATCCAGCTCTTTCTGAAAGATACGGGAAGTGTCCAACCCCGCAACTTCGGCAGCATCTATTTTCAGCCTGAAGTCTATAAACTTATTCACATATGCCTCCAAAGCCCTCCGGCCTGCACCGACAGCGCCACTGTCCTTATTGTAGCTACGTTCGAATTCAGAACGAAGGACCTCCTTTCCATTGATACGCATCAGTACCGGATCATCCTGAGCCGAAACAGCCCATCCGAATCCAAGGAAGATAAACACCAAAAGCAATCTGATCATAAGCACCATCCGTTCTTTTTTATACGGCTGCAAATATAAACAAAATGCCCGGAAAGCGGCAATCTCTCTCCGGGCATTCTCTTTTATTTTGTTATTATCTTATTCAGGACGGCTATAATTCGGTGCCTCGCTGGTTATAGATACATCGTGCGGATGGCTTTCCAGTACACCTGCATTAGTAATGCGGGTAAACTTGGCATCGTGCAGCTTCTCTATATTGGCTGCACCGCAATATCCCATACCGGCACGCAGACCGCCAACCAACTGATAAATCACTTCATACAAAGTGCCTTTATAAGGAACACGGGCAGCAATACCCTCCGGAACCAACTTCTTCACATCACTGGTGCTACTCTGGAAATAACGGTCCTTAGAACCATGCTCCATAGCCTCCAAAGAGCCCATACCGCGATAAGACTTGAATTTACGTCCATTGAAGATAATCGTCTCGCCCGGTGACTCCTCTGTTCCGGCAACCAGCGAACCAATCATCACACTGTAACCACCGGCAGCCAAAGCCTTCACCACATCACCGGAATAACGCAAACCGCCATCGGCAATCAAAGGAATTCCGGTTCCTTTCAACGCCTTTGCCACATCGTATACGGCAGACAACTGGGGAACCCCCACACCGGCCACTACACGGGTAGTACAGATAGACCCCGGACCGATACCGACCTTCACACCGTCAGCGCCAGCCTCCACCAATGCCTTTGCAGCTTCACCGGTAGCAATATTACCGACTACAATATCAATATCCGGGAAACGCTTTTTAGCCTCTTTCAACTTTTCAATCACATACATAGAATGACCGTGAGCCGTATCAATGACAATGGCGTCTGCCCCTGCATCCACCAAAGCCTGCATACGATCCAAAGTATCATTCGTCACTCCCACTCCGGCAGCAACGCGCAGACGCCCTTTGCTATCTTTGCAAGCCATAGGTTTGTCCTTTGCTTTAGTAATATCCTTATAGGTAATCAGACCCACCAGTTTGTTGTCTTTATCTACTACCGGCAACTTCTCGATTCTATGTTCTTGCAGAATCTGGGAAACAGCCTCCATATCCGTCGTAGGATTGGTAGTAATGATGTTCTCCTTAGTCATTACCTCATCGATGCGCTTATTCATATCTTTCTCAAAACGAAGGTCACGGTTAGTAACAATACCCACCAAATATCTTTCATCATCTACCACCGGAATACCACCGATTTTGTATTCAGCCATCAAAGCCAGCGCATCAGCTACCGTAGAACCTCTCTTGATTGTCACCGGATCATAAATCATACCATTTTCGGCACGCTTCACAATAGCTACCTGACGTGCCTGCTCCTCAATAGACATATTCTTATGAATAACTCCGATACCGCCCTCGCGAGCAATGGCAATAGCCATTTTTGCTTCGGTAACCGTATCCATAGCAGCAGTTACAAACGGGATTTTTAACTCAATGTTTCGTGAAAACTTAGTCGAGAGTTCGACTGTTTTGGGCAAGACTTCAGAATAAGCGGGGATTAACAGTACGTCGTCATAAGTTAATCCATCCATTACAATCTTATCAGCAATAAATGACATAGGGCTATGCGTTTAAAATTTATTGCGTGCAAATATACGGTTTTTATTCCATTCCGTATACTTGCACGCAACATTTTTTTCTTTTTTATCAACTAAAACCAATCAGTTTGCCATCTCTGAAATAAACTTGATGCGTACCAAACGTACCTCTTCTTCCGTAAAGTCATCACCCAACTCATCCAGAGCATCGTCAATCTTATCAGTGGTAGATTCCTTGAAATAATCATAGATATCCAGCAAGTGGTCTTCATCCATAATATCCTCCAAGAAATAGTCGATATTCAATTTCGTTCCGGAGTAGACGATAGCTTCTATCTCATCCAGCAGCTCTTCAAACTCAATACCCTTTGACATGGCAATGTCATCCAATGCCACCTTACGGTCAATGGCCTGAATGATGGCCACCTTCATTTTTGACTTATTGGCCACAGTACGCACACGCAAGTCCTCGGGACGTTCAATCTCATTTTCCTCACAGTGCCGCTTAATGAGTTTACAGAATTCCTCGCCGTAGCGTTTTGCCTTTCCGGCTCCTACACCCGGTATGTTCTGCAACTCGTCCAAAGTCACCGGATATATGGTCGCCATCGCTTCCAAAGACGGGTCTTGGAAAATGACATAAGGAGGCACTTCCAACTTCTTGGACAACTTCTTTCGTAAGTCCTTCAACATGGAGTACAATGCCGGGTCTACCGCACACGCACCGCCTCCACGTGCAGGTGCTTCCTCTTCCACATCCTCAAAGTCATTGTCTTCCACTATTTTGAATGATTTGGGATGTTTAAGGAACTTCTTACCGTCATCTGTCACTTTCAGCAAGCCATAGTTTTCGACATCCTTACTCAGGTAACCGGCAATAAGTGCCTGACGGATCACAGCATTCCACGTTTTGTCTTCTTCGCCCATACCAGAGCCGAACACTTCGAGATCTTCATGCAGATGCGCCTGCACTTCTGAAGTTTCCTTACCTTGTATTATGTCTATAATATAGTCCGCTTTAAAATTTTCTTTCACCGCGAGAATAGCTTCAATCACGGTACACAATAATTCTTGAGCTTCCACTTGTTTTTTCGGATTTAAACAATTGTCACAATTACCACAATTTTCTTCTATATATTCTTCGCCGAAGTAATGAAGCAATGCTTTTCGGCGGCATACGGAAGATTCGGCATACGCAGCAGTCTCCAGCAGAAGCTGCTTGCCAATTTCCTGCTCTGCTACAGGTTTGCCTTGCATAAACTTCTCGAGCTTCTGCAAGTCTTTATTGGTATAGAAAGTAATACACTGCCCTTCTCCTCCATCTCTTCCGGCACGTCCGGTCTCCTGGTAATATCCTTCCAGACTTTTGGGAATATCATAATGGATAACATAACGCACATCCGGTTTGTCAATACCCATACCAAAAGCAATGGTAGCTACAATCACATCAATTTTTTCCATCAGGAAATCATCCTGGTTCTGTGTTCGTGTAGCCGAATCCATTCCGGCATGATAGGCACGGGCATTGATTCCGTTTGCCTGCAGGATTTCAGCAAGTTCCTCCACTTTCTTCCGGCTCAGGCAATAGATAATGCCTGACTTTTCGGGATTGTTCTTAATGAACTTGATGATGTCCCGGTCTACATTTGCAGTCTTGGGGCGTACCTCATAATAGAGATTCGGGCGGTTGAACGATGACTTGAACACCTGCGCATCCACCATACCCAGATTCTTCTGGATGTCATGCTGCACTTTCGGTGTAGCCGTCGCAGTCAACGCTATCAGAGGGGCTTTTCCTATTTCATTGATAATGGGACGGATGCGGCGATACTCAGGACGGAAGTCATGACCCCATTCAGAAATACAATGGGCTTCGTCCACGGCATAGAACGAAATCTTCACCGTTTTCAGAAACTCCACATTCTCTTCCTTCGTCAGTGATTCCGGAGCTACATACAACAGCTTTGTCTTACCACTGAGTATGTCGGACCGGACCTGGTCTATCGCGCTCTTGTTTAGGGAAGAATTGATGAAGTGGGCTATCCCATCCTCTTCGCTGAAGTTACGCATCGCATCGACCTGATTCTTCATCAAGGCAATCAGAGGAGAAATCACGATACCCGTGCCCTCCATCAACAAGGACGGCAGTTGGTAGCACAAAGATTTTCCACCACCGGTAGGCATCAACACGAATGTATCATTACCCGCCAACAGATTCTCTATGATTGCTTCCTGATTTCCTTTAAATGTATCGAACCCGAAGTATTTCTTCAGCTGGTCTATCAAATTAATCTTCTTCCCTGCCATGATTCATTAGGTTGTTGTTTATTGAGTTAACTTTTAATAGTGGTACTCCGCCTTGTTTTCACAAAGAACCCTAACAAAGTTATAAACAACTTCTTAAATTTCAAGCATAATCCATCGAATATTTTTCAATAAAAAGTAAAATAGTCGGTTTTACCCCGTATTACCATCTGATTCTTAAGCACTTTGCAGTCGTGCTATATTTGCCTTTTCAAGCTGGCGCTTGGCGTAGTCCAACGTCACAACAAAATTGTCCTTCTGTTCTGACGGAATTTCGAACATGGCATCCATCATAATTGTCTCCACAATGGAACGCAAGCCGCGGGCTCCCAACTTATATTCTACCGCTTTATCCACGATATATTCAAATACAGCATCTTCAAACGTCAGCTTCACATTGTCCATCTCAAACAGTTTGATGTATTGCTTGATGATGGAATTCTTCGGTTCCGTAAGAATGGAGCGCAATGCCGCACGGTCCAACGGATTCAGATAAGTCAGCACCGGAAGGCGGCCGATAATCTCGGGAATCAGTCCGAACGACTTCAAATCCTGCGGAGCAATGTACTGCATCATGTTGCTCTTATCAATGGTTGCCGTATTGCGTACAGCGCTATACCCGACAACGTGCGTATTCAGCCGCTGGGCAATTTTCTTTTCAATGCCATCGAAAGCCCCACCGCAAATGAACAGAATATTCTTGGTATTGACCGGAATCATTTTCTGGTCGGGATGCTTGCGCCCACCCTGGGGAGGCACATTCACCACAGAACCTTCCAGCAGTTTCAGCAATCCCTGCTGCACGCCTTCACCACTCACATCACGGGTTATGGAAGGATTATCACCCTTGCGCGCTATTTTGTCTATCTCATCAATAAACACGATACCTTGCTCTGCCTCGGGCACGTTATAATCCGCCACCTGGAGCAGACGTGTCAAAATGCTTTCAATGTCCTCACCCACATAACCTGCCTCTGTCAGAACTGTTGCATCTACAATAGTAAAAGGAACATGCAGCAACTTTGCGATAGTACGCGCCAATAACGTCTTTCCCGTACCGGTACTGCCTACCATGATGATGTTCGATTTTTCAATCTCCACATCATCACCGCCGTCCTTCTGGAGCAGACGTTTGTAATGGTTGTACACCGACACAGACAAGAAACGCTTGGCATCGTCCTGACCAATGACATATTGATCGAGGAACTTCTTTATTTCTACGGGTTTAGGAAGTTCTTTCAGATTCAGCTTCGTGGCACTTGCCTTCTTGCCAGCCCCCAAAGCCTCCTGAGTAATCTCATAAGCCTGGGTGGCGCAACTGTCGCAGATATAGCCATTCATCCCCGTTATGAGAAATCCGACTTCATCTTCGGTGCGACCGCAAAAACTGCATCTATTTTTATTCTTTCTTGAATCTGCCATATTTATTTTTTAATCAAAACCTCATCTACCATACCATATTCTTTGGCTTCCTGGGCTGTCATCCAGTAGTCACGGTCAGAATCTGCCCATACCTTGTCAAAGGGAGTGTGGGAGTGGTCGGCGATAATGGTATAAAGTTCTTTCTTCAACTTCTGGATTTCACGTGCCGTGATTTCAATATCTGAGGCCTGCCCCTGGGCACCTCCCATCGGCTGGTGTATCATCACGCGGGAGTGGGTCAATGCGGAGCGTTTGCCTTCGGCACCGGCAACCAGCAATACGGGTTTTCCACCAGCAGCTTCACCAGCTTGCGATATAGGAGAAGATCTTCTCCTGCCATGCTTGCCGCCATTCCAGTACAGATGGTAGCCACATCACTACTGATGAACTGCATGGTATCATAAATACCCAGACCGGCATATACCGAACCGCCCGGCGAATTGATATAGATGGAAATATCCTTGCCCGGATCCACCGAATCCAGATAAAGCAACTGAGCCTGCAAAGTATTGGCTGTATAGTCATCAACCTGCGTACCGAGGAAAATGATGCGGTCCATCATCAGACGGGAAAACACGTCCAACTGCGTTACATTGAGCTGGCGTTCCTCGAGGATATAGGGATTCAAATAGCCGGCTTGTGATTTAATCACATCGTCCAGCACCAAACTGTTCATACCAAGATGCTTGGTAGCGTATTTTCTAAAATCATCCATTTCTTTCTATTTTTTAATTTATAAGGATACAAAGAAACAAAAAAGAACACAGAGACACAAAAAAACACAGAGTTATAGTTTGTCAAACTCTGTGTTTCTTTATAAATTTTAGCCGTAGGCTCACATTACTCTTATGCAAACATCTTATTGAACTCTTCAGCAGAAACGTTCTTATGCTCCAGTTCCACCTGAGACTTCAATGCTGTAGCCAATTTAGATTCAACCACACGATTAACCAAGCCTTCTATGCTCTCTTTCTTCTTAAGCATTTCCTTTGAGTAGTTTTCCAGGATTTCTTCAGGCACACTCATCATACCATATTGTGCAAACTGTGCGCGGGTAGCTTCCTTAGCCATGTTTGTGATGTCTTCCTGCTCAACCTTGATATCATTGGCTTTCACCAGCTGTTCTTTAATCAGGTGCCAAGTCAGCTCTTCGATGCTCTTGTCATAGTTGTCCTCTACAAAGCTTTCTTCCTTGTCAGGATTGTTCAGACGCATAATGCGCTTCAGTAATGCATCCGGGAATTCCAGCTTGCCTACTTTCTCTGTCAGCATCTTACGTGCGTCAATCAAGAACTTATAGTCACTGTCTGCCACGAACTGGTTGGCAATAACTTCCTTCACTTTGGCACGGAATTCCTCTTCCGTTTTCACATTACCTTCGCCAAATACCTGGTCGAAAATTTCCTGAGTCAAGTCACCCGGAACGAAACGTGTGATTTCTTCTACCTGGAAGCTGAAATTGGATTTTACTTCGGGAGCAGCTTCCTTGTCAATCTTCAATAAAGAAGACAATTCGGCAGCATTTCCGTCCCAAGCAGTATTCGGATTGAATACAAGCACATCGTTCACTTTTGCACCGGCAAAGATAGCTTTCTGTTCATCATTTTTCATGTACGAAGGCATCATTACAGCACCTTCCACCTGAATACCACCCTCTTTGGTATTACCTTCTTCATCCAGTTCAGCAAGCAAACCTTTCAGCATGTCATTGTCCTCGTAAACGTCTACCTTGTCATACTTGCCGTTACGTTGAGTGTAAGCCTTGACCTGGTTATCCACCATTTCGTCTGTAACTTCAATAGTATAGTAATCTACCTTATCTTTTGCACTGACTTCAGCTTTAAATTCCGGAGCCAAAGCAATATCAAACAAGAATTCGAACTCTTCCATAGTATCGAAATCAATTTCCTGCTGCTTGTCTTCGTTGGGCAAAGGCTCACCCAATATATTTACCTTATTGTCCTGGATATACTTATATACTGTTTCTGAAAGCAGCTTGTTCACCTCTTCAGCCAATGCAGACTTACCATACATTTTCTTAACTAAGCTCATAGGAACCATTCCCTTACGGAAACCGGGAATCTGTGCCTTCTGACGGAAGCTCTTCAATGATTTGTCTACTTTTTCCTGATAATCTGCTTTCTCAAGCTTTACAGTAAGCAGTGCGCTTACTTTGTCAATGTTTTGTAATGAAACGTTCATTCTGACAATTATTTATTTGATTTATACTTTGTTCCATATCTCAAATGGGCGTGCAAAATTAGCGTTATTCTTTCAATTATCAAAAGAACATTGCCGATTTATTTCAGTTTAATTCTTGGATAGAGCGGTAGAAGAGCCCAACCATCGGACTGACAACGGAGGACGTTTATGGGAAAGATACTCAGGGAAAAGACGATGATAAACCGAACCGTCCAGTTTCTATGAAGAGAAATGGGAGTTGCCCGAAGGCACGACAATCTACAAAAATAATTAAGGAAAAACATTGTTTATCCGAATTTTATGCGTTTCTTTGTCGCGGAATGATGGCGCATTAGTTTTTCGATTTCCATTACATGGTTTTTACTTCCGTTTTCAAGAACGCTTTTGTAAACTCTCTGTCGTTGTAATCCATTTATTATTCAGCCTTCCTTCCAAGAGAGTTTTATTCATTATATTTATTTTATCAATTTCATTATGAACATTTATGTTGGAAACCTTAACTACCGCGTTAAGGAGAGTGACCTGCAGAAGGCAATGGAAGATTACGGCACAGTATCTTCTGTAAAATTTATCAATGACCGCACCACCGGACGTTTCAGAGGCATCGCTTTTGTAGAAATGGAAGATGACGCTGCTGCAGCTAAAGCTATTGCCGAACTAGACGGTGCTGAATTCTTCGGCCGCCAGATGGTAGTGAAAGAAGCAAGACCTCCAAAATATTAATCATAGAGATTTAAGGAGAAATAAAAAAAGGCCACTGAATGAGTGGTCTTTTTTTATTTCTATCAATCGACAGTATCCGGGATTACTTCATAAAATCCTTGCGACGAAGTACGAAGCTATTACTCAGATACTTTTCACGTACAATCTTATTCTCGGCCAACTCTTCCGGCGTACCCTGGAACAAAATTTTTCCTTCAAATAGCAGATAAGCACGATCGGTAATGCTCAGCGTCTCCTGCACATTGTGGTCAGTAATCAAAATGCCGATATTCCTATCTTTCAACTTCCACACAATCTGCTGAATATCCTCCACTGCAATCGGGTCTACACCGGCAAAAGGCTCGTCCAACATAATAAATTTGGGGTCAATGGCCAGACAACGGGCAATTTCTGTACGGCGCCGCTCGCCACCTGACAACTGGTTACCCTTGTTCTTCCTTACCTTCTGCAAGCGGAACTCTGCAATCAGGCTCTCCAGCTTGTCTTTCTGATACTCCAAAGGCTTGTCGGTCATTTCCAGTACAGATGCAATATTGTCTTCCACACTCATTTGACGGAACACGGAAGCCTCCTGCGCCAAATAACCGATACCCGTCTGCGCACGCTTGTATACCGGATATTTCGTTATATCCAAATCATTCAAGAAGATACGTCCCTCATTGGGAGTAATCAGCCCTACGGTCATATAAAACGAAGTTGTCTTACCGGCGCCATTCGGCCCCAGCAAACCGACAATCTCCCCTTGCTTCACATCAATGGACACATGGCTCACTACCGTACGCTTTCCGTACTTTTTCACCAAATCCTCCGTACGCAGCACCATGCTACCTTCCTCCCGTGGCTCTGCCCCGGCAGTCAAGCTTGGTCCGGCCTGCAGATTTTCCTTAACTTCCTCTACATTGTCCTTTATGCCTTTTTCTTCTTCCATACTCTAAAGGTTTTCGCCGCAAATGTAGCAAAAATAAGCCGAAATAGTGTACATTTGCATTCAAATACTTATATGTCATGTTTAAAGCACTTAAGACAGTGGGACGATATATCATACTGATGGGACGCGTATTTGCCCGTCCCGAACGTATGCGTATGTTTTTCCGCCAATATGTCAACGAGTTGGAACAGCTCGGCGTGAACTCTATCGGCATCGTATTGCTGATATCGTTCTTCATCGGAGCTGTAATCACCATACAGATAAAGTTGAACATCGAGAGTCCTTTCATGCCTCGATGGACAGTGGGATATGTAACCCGAGAAATCATGCTGCTGGAATTCTCCTCCTCCATCATGTGTCTGATTCTGGCAGGAAAGGTCGGGTCAAACATCGCCTCGGAGCTGGGCACCATGCGAGTCACCCAGCAGATAGACGCCCTTGAAATTATGGGTGTCAATTCTGCCAACTATCTCATCCTACCGAAAATTGCCGCTATGGTGACAACCATTCCACTGATGGTGACGTTCAGTATATTCGCCGGTATCATAGGTGCCTTCTGTACTTGCTGGTTCGGCGGCATCATGTCGGCGGTAGATTTAGAATACGGCTTGCAGTACATGTTTGTCGAATGGTTTATTTGGTGCGGCATCATCAAGTCGCTGTTCTTTGCCTTTATCATTGCCAGCGTATCGGCATTCTTCGGTTACACCGTCGAAGGCGGTTCCATCGAAGTGGGCAAGGCGTCCACCGACTCCGTAGTATGCAGCAGCGTACTTATCTTATTCGCCGACCTAATATTAACTCAACTTTTAATGGGATGATTGAACTGAAAGGACTTTGCAAATCATTTGAAGAAAAAGAGGTACTGAAAGATATCAATGCCACTTTCGAGAATGGAAAGACCAACCTAATCATAGGGCAGAGCGGTTCGGGAAAAACCGTACTCATGAAATGTATCGTGGGTCTGCTGACACCGGACAAAGGAGAATTGTTGTATGACCACCGCAACTTCCTCGCCATGGGAAAGAAGGAAAAGAAAGCGCTCCGCCGGGAAATGGGAATGATTTTCCAAAGTGCCGCGCTGTTCGATTCCATGACGGTACTGGACAACGTGATGTTTCCACTGAACATGTTCAGCAACGATACCCTGCGCGACCGGACTCGTCGTGCCATGTTCTGCCTGGAGCGTGTAAACCTGATTGAAGCCAAAGACAAATTTCCCGGAGAAATCAGCGGCGGTATGCAGAAACGCGTAGCCATTGCCCGTGCCATTGCCCTAAACCCGCAATACTTGTTCTGTGACGAGCCGAATTCAGGACTTGACCCCAAGACCTCGCTTGTCATCGACGAACTGATACAAGATATAACCCGAGAATACAATATGACTACTCTCATCAACACTCATGACATGAACTCTGTAATGGGTATCGGAGAAAAAATCATCTATATTTACGAAGGACACAAAGAATGGGAAGGCAATAAAGACGATATCTTCACTTCCACCAACGAGCGGTTGAACAGTTTCATATTTGCATCTGACCTATTCCGGAAAGTCAAAGAAGTGGAGATACAGAACCTTGAAGGATAAAACCACACCTCATTTTCTAACCTATTACATAAGAAAGCGTCCGGAAGCTATGTTCCGGACGCTTTCTCTTCATAAAACCAGTTAATAGAATCGACTATATCATCACGATATATTTTACTTCTGCCGGATATAGATATTTATCGGAGTTCCGGTCAACTTCCATTTCTCACGCATCTTATTTTCCAGGAATCGTCTGTAAGGCTCTTTCACATATTGTGGAAGATTTGCAAAATAAACAAATGACGGCACCTGGGTATTGGGCAACTGCGTAATATACTTTATCTTGATATACTTACCCTTAATTGAAGGGGGTGGATACGCCTCGATAAGCGGCAGCATTTCCTCGTTCAAACGAGCTGTCGGAATACGCGTCATACGATTTTCGTACACATCACGCGCCTCTTCCAATACCTTCAGAATACGCTGTTTGGTCAGTGCCGAAGCAAAGATGATAGGAAAATCCACAAACGGAGCGAAACGGTTGCGGATAGCATCTTCGAAAGTCTTCATCACCTTCACAGTCTTGTCCTTCACCAAGTCCCACTTGTTCACCACAACCACCAGCCCCTTGGCATTCTTCTGTATCAAGGAGAAGATATTCAAATCCTGGCTTTCGATGCCACGCGTAGCGTCTACCATCAAAATACATACATCTGCATTCTCAATGGAACGAATGGAACGGATTACGGAGTAGTACTCCAAATCCTCATTCACCTTGTTCTTCTTACGGATACCCGCCGTATCTACCAGGTAGAAATCAAAACCGAATTTATTGTAGCGGGTATAGATAGAATCGCGCGTGGTACCGGCAATCTCCGTCACGATGTTGCGGTCTTCTCCAATAAAGGCATTGACTATGGAAGACTTTCCGGCATTAGGGCGTCCCACTACTGCAAAGCGGGGAATATCCTCGTCCAGAATTTCATCAGATTCCTTCTTGAACTTGCTGACGATAAGGTCCATCATATCGCCCGTACCGCTACCCGTTACAGCAGAAATACAATAAGGGTCACCCAAACCCAAGCTATAGAACTCAGGAGCATTGTATTGCAGTTCATGATTATCAGTCTTATTGGCAACCAGCAACACAGGCTTCTTGGCACGACGCAAGATGGCAGCTACCTGCTCGTCGAGGTCCGTAACCCCGTTCATCACATCCACCACAAACAGTATCACGTCGGCTTCGTCCACCGCCATCAATACCTGCTTACGAATCTCTTCTTCGAAAATATCATCAGAGTTCACTACCCAACCGCCGGTATCTACCACGGAGAACTCACGTCCCAACCATTCGGTCTTTCCATATTGGCGGTCACGGGTGGTTCCCGCTTCCTCATTCACAATTGCCTGACGTGTCTTGGTCAGACGGTTAAATAATGTAGACTTTCCCACATTGGGACGTCCTACGATTGCAACTAAATTTCCCATAGTTCACACTCTTTGTTTTTTGCGACTGTCACAGTCGTATGAATAACTCTTAATCCAGCTGATAACCAAAATTACGCAGTTCCTTGTCCGAACTCCGCCAATCCTTATCAACTTTCACAAACGTCTCCAGGAATATCGTTTTCCCGAAAAACCTCTCCAAATCACGGCGCGCTTCAGTAGCCACTTTCTTCAAAGCCTTCCCCTGCTTGCCTATGATAATACCTTTTTGCGAATCACGCTCCACATAGATTACGGCACTGATATGAATCTTCTTTGCCTCCTCCTTAAACTGTTCTACCATCACCTCCACCGAATAAGGGATTTCCTTATCGTAGTACAACAGAATTTTCTCACGGATTATTTCGGTCACGAAGAAACGCGCCGGCTTGTCCGTCCACTGGTCCTTGTCGAAATAAGGAGGTGAGTCGGGCAACAGCTCCTTCACCCGCTTCATGACATAATCCACATTAAATTTCGAAGTAGCAGAGATAGGAATAATTTCCGCCTTCGGCAGCAATTCCTTCCATGCTTCCACCAGTTCCACCAGCTTTTCCTGGTTGCTTAAATCAATCTTATTGATAAGCAGCAATACCGGAACGTCCAAGTGTCCTACTTTCTCCACAAAATCATTATGCTTGTCGGGAGTCTCAACCACATCTGTCACATACAGCAACACATCTGCATCCGCCAATGCCGAAGTGGAGAAATTAAGCATGGACTCCTGTAACTTATAGTTTGGCTTCAATACACCCGGAGTGTCCGAAAACACAATTTGCATGTCATCCGTATTATAGATGCCCATAATCCGATGACGGGTGGTCTGCGCCTTGAAAGTGGCGATAGAAATGCGCTCACCTACCAAAACGTTCATCAATGTGGATTTGCCCACATTCGGATTTCCCACGATATTTACAAAACCTGCTTTGTGCATGACTTCAGTATTTGAATTGAGACAAAAAAACGCATCGAATCGAAATAGGATGCGTTTTTATCATATTATATTTAGCAATAGTATGTTACTGCTTCTTTCCGTCGTATCCCCACTTCACATACACGGCTCCCCAGGTAAATCCTGCGCCGAATGCAGTGAAAATAAGGTTGTCGCCTTTCTTCAGCTTATCTTCAAAGTCCCAGATGCAAAGAGGCAACGTAGCAGCACTGGTATTGCCGTAACGTTCGATATTAATCAGTACTTTCTCACGAGGAACTTCCAGACGATGTGCCACAGCATCAATGATACGAAGATTGGCCTGGTGCGGAATCACCCAGTCAATGCTATCCTTTGTCAGACCGTTTTTCTCGGCAATGGCCGCGCTAACATCCGACATATTGGATACGGCATACTTAAACACAGTACGTCCTTCCTGATAAATGTAATGCATGTGGTTGTCTACAGTAAAATAAGAGGGAGGACAAACCGACCCACCCGCTTTCATATGCAGGAAAGGCAAACCTTTGCCGTCGGTTCTCAGAATAGCATCCATAATACCTACATCTTCTGTTGTCGGCTCGAGCATGAAAGCTGCAGCGCCGTCTCCAAAGATAGGACAAGTAGCACGGTCTGTATAATCAACCATTGACGACATCTTGTCGGCTCCCACAATGATAACCTTCTTATATCTTCCAGAACGGATGAAATTGGCCGCCGTCTCCATCAGATAGAGAAATCCGCTGCAGGCTGCCTGCAAGTCAAAAGCATATGCATTTTTCAGCCTTAGCTTATCACATAAAATAGAAGCTGTAGAAGGGAAATGATAATCCGGAGTGGAAGTAGCTACAATCACCAGATCTATATCATCCGGATCCGCGCCAGTACGTTGCATCAGCTGTTTGGCAGCTTTACGCGCCATATAGGAACTACCTAACCCTTCTTCATTCAGGATACGTCTTTCCTTTACTCCGATACGAGTCATAATCCATTCGTCATTCGTATCCACCATTCTTGAGATTTCGTCGTTTGTCAAGACGTAATCAGGTACATAACCGCCGACTCCTGTAATTACTGCATTTATTTTTTCCATTAAAATCTTGTTTACTTATAGAACTACTGAAACAACGGTAGTCTAAAAAGGTTTGCTTATTAAATTACAAATCTTTTTAGACGCCCGATATTCAAGTATAAGTTTTAGTCAAACTGACCGTAATTATACGGCAGCTTCCTTTTCAACTGCAAGCTTACCTCTATAGTAACCACATGCACCACATACAGTGTGATATACATGCCACTCACCACAATTCGGGCAAATAGCCAGTGTAGGAGCTACTGCTTTATCATGAGTTCTTCTCTTCGCAGTTCTTGTTTTTGACTGTCTTCTCTTAGGATGTGCCATTTTCTTTAATCTTTAATTGTTATCTAATATTTTTTTTAATTCGTCCCAACGCGGGTCTACCGCTGTTTCCGTATCATCATTTGCAAGTTCATCGCTGTCCTCCGGAACAAAAGAATCTTCATCCATCTCATCATCCGGGGTAGTACGCAAATGCTTGCTCAATTTACTACTCATTGCCTTGTTGCATTTGCCCGGAGCGTGTACATGCTTCATCGGGATTGCCAAGGCTATAAACTCATACATGAACCACGCCACATTGATTTCTCCTTCTTCTTCAGGAATGACAATCAGATTATCACCCTCTTCGGCATATTCATGTCCGAACTTCACCAGCAACTTATCTGTAGAACTTACCGGCTGTTCCATGTCATCCAAACAGCGATCGCATGGAACCCACACCATTCCGTCTGTCTGAAAATTCAATTCGAAAGCACGAGATGTTTTCTTTACAACCAAAACAACATTGACTTTGCCCTTCTGCACTTCCGGACCGTCAATATTAGCGAAGAAAAGGTTATCCAATACAAATTCATATTTGCATGAATCTGCCTGCATACCTTTCAAATCGATTTTGTATTTATCAAACTTTCCCAAAGCTTCTTTTATTTATTCGGGCGACAAAGATACAAATAATTATCCTCATTATGTAGTAATTAGAACAAAATATTCAATTTTTATATTCATTTCACCCTGTTTCGGTTACCGATAAGACTGATTTATATGGTATAAAAGAAAGCGTAACAGTACACAGAGAGTGAAATATTACTTTTCACAACAGAGAATACAAAGGATTCTTTCAGGCATAAAAACGGAAAGACATGAAAACATGCTTATCAAAAAGGCGATAGGATACAGTTGGAATATAATGCGAAACCGGTAATTTCAGGCAAAAGAGCATAAATCCCCTAAAAGCAGGGACACAGCTTAGCCTGCTCTTACGCCTGTATAGCAAATCTTCTTTATTAAAGGGATAGAGTGAAGTAAAGGGTTAGCTCAGTACCCGAAATACGCTGTGATACGGATATGATAAGATATAAGTTCCGGCATTCCTATGGGATACTCATTCGGTACGGGAAAGGAAAGGGAAATTTCAAAACCTGTTTAAAGAGACATAAATAAAACTTCTCTCCACATAGAAGACAGAGCATTTTTTTAGACATAAGAACAGAAAGACATAAGAGGAGATGCTTGCCAGATATATGATGTGATATGGGTATGAGTGATACGATATAATATCCTAAAAGCAAAGAAAGAGAAATACTTCACAAGTATAAGAATAATCCCCACTAAAAATCTGCTGACCCCAAGAAAACAAGCAAAACAAAGAAAAGAAAAGCAAGCAAAACAAGGCAAGGCAGACAAATGAACTTAACTTCTCTGTTCGGAATGATAGCCCGAAAACAAAAAAGCCCCTGCATCTTCCGATACAAGGGCTTCTCTCTCTAAAAAAACGGCGACTACCTACTCTCCCACTGTTACGCAGTACCATCGGCGTGACTGAGCTTAACTTCTCTGTTCGGAATGGGAAGAGGTGGAACCTCAGTGCTATAGTCACCTGAATAAGGCAGACATGATGTAAAAAGTAAAGAACAACCGGTAATGAAACCGGTAAACTGAACGTATATACCACCCATACACGGAAAAACCAAAAGTGAACGGGCAATTAGTAATGCTCGGCTATGACATCGCTGCCTGTACACCTGCATCCTATCAACGTCATCGTCTATGACGACCCTAAGAAATCTAATCTTGTGGCTGGCTTCGTACTTAGATGCTTTCAGCACTTATCCAATCCCGACTTAGATACCCGGCAATGCACCTGGCGGCACAACCGGTAAACCAGAGGTCAGTCCAACACGGTCCTCTCGTACTAGTGTCAGAGCCACGCAAATTTCATACGCCCA
>OMGK01000576.1_pt1 | contig 24818 bp, 20 predicted proteins | sample 1645881 | NCBI WGS metagenome assembly OMGK01 (sample SAMN00849303, study PRJEB25192) | human gut metagenome
GTACAATATAGAATATTTAATGTGCAGTTTTGAAAAAATAATCATGAAAGAGGTCTAGTACCTCTTTTTTTTGTTTTTCAGACTATTTTGTTTGTTTTGTTTTTTAGTTTACTAAGCTGCATATGGTGTAGAAAGACAAATTTTATGAAATGAATTTTTATTGTGAGTTTTCAATCGTGAGTTTTTATACAAATATTAATTGCCATAAATAACATTTTTTGCTATAATATAGTGAAATAGTACGTGTGTTATGGAGGATAAAATATATGGAAACTAATATATTAATGGAAAGTGGTACTAATGAACTGGAAGTGCTTGAGTTTATGGTTGGTGGAAATCATTATGGAATTAATGTTGCTAAGATTAAGGAAATAGTTCCATATAGTAAAGTGACGCCAGTACCTAATTCACATCCTTGTGTAGAAGGTGTTTTTATGCCAAGAGACCTTATGATAACAATAGTAGATCTTGCCAAGGTTATTAAGTGTAAACCATCAGAGGATATAACGAAGGATATGTTTATTATAACTAACTTTAACAAGCTTAATGTTGCATTTCATGTTGCTTCTGTTGTAGGTATTCACAGAGTATCATGGACAGATATCATAAAGCCTGACAGTACTATAAGCAGTGCTGATAGTGGTATTGCTACAGGCGTAGTAAAGATCAATGACCAGCTTATTATCATCCTTGATTTTGAAAGAATAGTTTCTGATATAAGTCCTGAAACAGGACTAAAGGTTTCTGATATTGATAAGCTCGAAGGAAGAGCAAGAAATGAATCACATATAGTAATAGCTGAGGACTCTCCATTACTTATGAAGCTTATATCAGATTCACTTATTAAGTCAGGCTATGATAATTTAACATTATGTGCTAATGGACAGGAGGCATGGGAATATCTTGTCAAGATGAAAGATTCCGATTCAATGGATGTTGCATGTGTTATAACAGATTTAGAGATGCCGCTTATGGATGGCCACAGACTTACAAAGCTTATAAAAACTGATGATAAGCTTAAGGATATACCAGTTGTTATATTCTCATCACTTATAAATGATCAGATGAGAGCTAAAGGTGAAGCATTAGGAGCTGATATTCAGTTGTCAAAACCAGAAATTGGTTTATTAGTTAATGAAATAGACAAGCTTCTTAGAAAATAAAATGTATAATTATCATTTTATTATATGATGTAACTTGTATTTTACATTTATATCAATATATGTCGATGATTTTGATTAGTTAGATGGTGTTATCCCTTTTTATAGGTAACACCATCTATGCTTTTGTTAATTCAAATAATATAGATGAGGTAGTATATGGATAATAACAAAGATTTCGGCACATTGGAAAAGTTATGTGAAGATATTCTTAATGATATGGATACGTATGATAGTATACTGTTAGGTTTTGGAACTGAGTTATTGAAATATAAAAATGATGAGATAGATGATGTGTTAGCTTGTCTGGCAAAATATCTTGAACATAAAAATTATTTTATAATATCATCTGTTAAAGATGATATACTAAGAAATTCAGAATTAAATCAGAAAAGAATAGTCTGCCCTTATTTAGGAGAAACAGATAAGACAAATGAAGATAAGCAATGGGATTTATATAATAAGTGGTTATCAGGTACATTAGCAAAAAAATTACTTGTTGTAGAATTAGGAGAGGGATTTAATAATCCTAATCTTATTAAATGGCCATTTGAGAGAATAGTTATGATTAATGAAAAAGCTCGTTTTTACAGAATTCATAGTATGTTTTATCAAATACCACCAGAAATAAAGGATAAGTCTGTTACATATAAATATGATGCCTATGAAGTATTGAAAACACTGGTAAATATGTCCAATTATTAAAAACACAAAGCATTAAAACGCTGGTAAATATTGTTAAATAGACGACTTTATGTTAGTATTCTATATATATTGATAAAGGTGGTGGAATTGTGGCTGAAAATGAAGAAGATTACCTTGATGGTCTTTTAAAATCAATGTCTGAAAAGGAAAATGCAGAGAAGCAGGCAAAAGACGAGGAAGAAGAAGAGATTAAAGAACAGGTTAGAGAGGCGGTTGAAAAGTCTAATACGCCTAATAGCAAGTTTGAAAATATATACATGGATGATCCGGTAGAAAATGATGGTAAGCAGGTAAGTGATGAGCATGTGGAAAAGGTTCTGAAAGATGTAATGACTGTTCCACGAAAGATGGCAGCACCAGGTGTTGATGAATCTTATATAGTAGATGATGAACCTGATACAACAAAACCGGTTTCATCAGTTACGCCTGAGGAAGTGGCTAAGCTTGCAAGGGAAAAAGAAGAGAAGGAAAAGGTTGATGAATCAGTCAAGAGTTCAAATGCAGATAAAGCACTTGATAAGCTGATTGAGGAAACTCAAAAAGATGAAGCAGCTGGCTCTAACTTAAGTAAAGATGATGAGCTTGTTAAGGATATGGATTTATCAGATGGTGAAAAAGACAGACTGGTAAATATGAATCTTGATGATTTATTAAATGATGTTAACACAGATGCTGGTTCTACAAACGAAAGCGGAGTCAGTGCTGTTAACGATTTACTTGCACAGATTAATCAGGGAAGTGACCAGGCTGATGATAAGGCATCTGATAACATAGCCTCTGATTTAGCAGCGACTGGCGCAGTGGAAGGCAATAAAGCTGATAACAGCTCAGATATTACATCTGCGGGTGTTGATGTTAAGAAGCAGCTTGAAGAAGAATTAAAGTCAGTTAATAAGAAAAAAAGAAAAAAAGGTATTTTATCAGTTATTAAAGATATATTCTTTGAAAGTCTTGATGATGAAACAGAAGAAGCAGCTGATACTTTAGAAAAGTCAGGCAGAGCAGCTAAGAAAGAAGCCAAAATGGCGAAAAAGGCAGCTAAAGCTGATAAGAACGATAAGAATAAAGCAACGGATGAGCAGGTACCTGCAGCTAAAGGAAAAGATGAAAACGAGCTTCTGATAGAAGAGGTATTTCATGGTAAGGATACTCTTGATGATTCAGCTGCACCTAAGAAAGGTCTGTTTGCAAAGATAAAATACAGAATGCAGCAGTTCAAAGCTAAACAGGCTAAAGCAGGTGAGGCTGAGGAACAGCAGGAAGAGATAGAAAGACAGGAAAAGCAACAGCAGGTTGCAGCCAAAAAGGCCAAGGCAGCTGAAAAGAAGCAGAAGGCAGCTGAAAAGAAAACAGCTAAAAAGGAAGCAGCTAAAAAAGCAAAGGCTAAGAAGCCTAAGAAAGAAAAGAAGCCAAAGAAACCTAAGGTTAAACAGCCGCCTAAACCTGGAGATATAATCAGATTCAAACCGAAATCAATAATTGTGTTTGTTATGTTAATAGTTGGAATAGTAGTGCTTGTACAGATGTTTGGATATACTATTAACTATAGTGGAAATATTAATCTTGCTAAAGATTATTATGCTAATCAGGAATATGACAAGGCATATAATAGTTTAGATGGAATAAAGCTGTCTGGAGATGATGAGACGCTTTATAAACAGGCAAAGGTTGTTATGTATGTTCAAAGACAGTATGAATCATATGAAAATTATGAAAAAATGAATATGCATACAGAGGCACTAAATGCTCTTGTAAAGGGAGTTGACAGATATCAGACATACAGAAGTGAGGCAAAAGAATTAGGCGTTGAGGATAAGATGACAGAAGTGTATAATCTTATCATTAAGGCATTTAAGGATAAGTTTAAAATGTCTGAAACAGAAGCAATATCATTAGTTGAATTGTCAAAGTTGGATTTTACAAGTTATTATTATAAGATTGAAGCATATGGAGAGGCAATAAAATGATTTCAGTGATCGATTACGACGCAGGTAACTTAAAGAGTGTTGAAAAGGCTCTAATATCGCTTGGTGAAGAAGTTGTTGTATCAAGGGATTCGAGCGAAATATTACAGGCAGATAAGGTGATTCTTCCAGGAGTGGGTTCATTTGGAGATGCAATGAATAATCTTGATCGTTTCGGACTTGTAGATACGATAAAAAAGGTTGTTGATAATAAGACACCATTTCTTGGTATATGTCTTGGATTGCAGCTTTTGTTCAAGGAAAGTGAAGAAACACCAGGAGCAGAAGGCCTTAATATTCTGCCTGGTAAAATATTAAAAATACCAGCAGCTGAAGGAATAAAGATTCCACATATGGGATGGAATTCATTGGAAGTTAAGCCGGGTGCAAAACTTTTTAAGGGACTTTCAGATAATCCTTATGTTTATTTTGTCCATTCATATTATCTTAAAGCTGATGATGAAGCAATCGTGGCTGCATCTACAGAATATTCAACTCATATTCATGCTTCTGTAGAAAAGGATAATGTGTTTGCATGCCAGTTTCATCCAGAAAAGAGTAGTGAAACAGGTCTTAGAATACTTAAGAATTTTGCAGGATTATAGATTGGAGAGTACACATAATGTTTACTAAAAGAATAATACCTTGTCTTGATTGCAAAGATGGAAGAGTTGTTAAGGGAACTAATTTTGTTGATCTTAAGGATGCAGGAGATCCTGTAGAGGTTGCTGCAATGTATGATAAATCAGGAGCAGATGAACTGGTATTTCTTGATATAACAGCATCAAGTGATGGAAGAAATACAACAGTAGAGCTTGTAAGAAACGTAGCTGAAAAGGTTTTTATACCATTCACAGTAGGCGGTGGAATAAGGACAGTTGAAGATTTCAAGGTGCTTTTAAGAGAAGGTGCGGACAAAATATCTGTTAATTCAGCTGCAATCATGAATCCAGAACTTATTTCGCGGGCTGCTGACAAGTTTGGAAGCCAGTGTGTTGTTGTAGCGATAGATGCTAAAAAGCAGGAAGATGGGCATTGGAGTATATATAAAAATGGTGGAAGAGTAGATATGCATATGGATGCTGTTGAGTGGGCTATGAAAGCTGAGAGTCTTGGTGCTGGTGAGATACTGCTTACAAGCATGGATTGTGATGGTACAAAGGCAGGTTATGATATAGAGCTTACTAGTGCAGTTGCATCAAATGTGTCAATTCCTGTTATAGCATCTGGTGGTGCTGGTAATATGGAGCATTTTTATGATGCATTTACAAAGGGTAATGCTGATGCAGCCCTTGCAGCCTCTTTATTCCATTATAAAGAGATGGAAATAAAAGACCTTAAGAAATATTTGTCTGATAAGGGTATTCCTATGAGATTATAATATATTGTGTTACAGCACAAAAGGGATAATCATTACATCATATAATACATGCTGCAGGAAGTATATGAGGAAAAGAGGAACATAATTATGTCTATGATAACAGGTGACTGGCAGGAAGCTTTAAGTGATGAGTTTAGAAAGGATTATTACAAGAAATTATATACATTTGTAAAGGATGAATATAACAGTTGTGTGGTATATCCCCCAGCAGATGATATATTCAATGCATTTCATTTTACACCACTTAAAAGTGTAAAGGTGCTTATACTTGGACAGGATCCATATCATGAGGTGAATCAGGCTCATGGTCTTAGCTTTTCAGTTCTTCCGGGTAATCCTATACCTAAGTCATTACAGAATATATATAAAGAATTACAATCTGATATTGGGTGCTATTATCCAAACAATGGTTTCCTTAAAAAGTGGGCTGACCAGGGAGTACTTATGTTGAATACTGTACTTACGGTAAGAGCACATGCAGCATTTTCACATAAGGGAAGAGGCTGGGAGCAGTTTACAGATGCAGTTATCAACGCTGTTAATGCACAGGACAGACCAATAGTTTATATGTTATGGGGGAATTCAGCAAAGGATAAAATTCCTATGCTTACGAATCCTAAGCATCTTATATTAACAAGTGCACATCCAAGTCCACTATCGGCTAACAGAGGTTTTTTTGGATGCAGGCATTTCAGCAAATGTAACGAGTTTCTTGAAAATCATGGAGTCACACCAATAGACTGGCAGATTGAAAATATATAAAAATAATAACATATGAAAAAATCCGCATCCTGTATTATTTCGTCATGAAATAATCAGGATGCGGATTTTTTTGTATCAATATTTGTTTATTTACTCATCAATATCTTCTTCAGATCCAGCAACTGCGCCGATAACTGAAATGATAACAACAACGGCAAATATTGAAACTGCAATACCTATAATAGGTCCTAAAAATAATAAAAAGTTCATATGCTTATCCTCCGAATATTCTTTTATTATTATACAACTTTTTTATGATAAGTCAAAAACTTATTTGTTAATATTCTTGTTAGCAGTAGCAAGCATAAGTTTGATTCTGTTGAGCTGGTTAACTTCTGAAGCACCTGGGTCATAATCAACCGCAATAATATTAGCCTCAGGGAAAGCAGCACGTAATTCTTTTATAACACCTTTACCTACTATATGGTTAGGCAGACATGCAAATGGCTGGCAGCATACTATATTGCCGGCACCATTATGTATCAGCTCAATCATTTCTCCAGTAAGAAGCCATCCCTCGCCAGTCTGGTTTCCAAGTGATACAAGATCCTTTGCAAGTGCAGCAGTATCCTTTATGGATGAAGGTGCATCAAAACGTTTACTTTCTGCAAGTGCCTGGTTACCAGCTTTTCTGAACCATTCAAGAATCTTTATGACTGTATTATTAATAAATGCAGATTTTCCAGATGTACCGAGGTATTTATGCTTAAAGTTAGCATTTTCTGCACAGTAGAGAAGAAATCCCATAAGATCAGGAACAACTGCCTCTGCACCTTCTGATTCAAGCAGATCAACAAGATAGTTGTTGGCTGCAGGAAGAAACTTAACAAGAATCTCACCAACAACACCAACTCTTGGCTTCTTTATATCAAGTAACTCAATGTTATCAAAGTCTTTAACGATAGCACGGAGGTTATTGTTAAAGTCTTTCATTTTTACCTTGTCCTGTGTAATCTGTTTAATACATATTTCCTTCCAGTGTTCATGTAGAGCGTTAACAGAGCCAGGAACCTTTTCATAAGGTCTTGTTCTGTATACAACATTCATGAATATATCGCCATACTCAATCGCCATCATAGCTTTTTTAAGCATCTTAATGTCATACTTAAAACCAGAGTTAGTTTCAAGTCCCTGTGCACTAAGAGATATTACAGGTATATATCCTAAGTTGGCTTTCTCAAGAGCACGTCTGATGAATCCAATGTAGTTAGAGGCACGGCATCCACCACCAGTCTGTGTAATAATGATTGCTGTTTTTGAAAGATCGTATTTACCCGAAAGGACAGCATTCATAATCTGGCCGACAACCATCAGGGAAGGATAGCAGGCATCATTATTTACATATTTAAGCCCCATATCAACTGATGATTTGTTATCGTTATCAAGTACCTCGAAATTATAGCCACATGAATTGAGTGCTGGCTCTAATAAGTCAAAATGTATAGGTGACATCTGAGGACATAGAATAGTGTAGTTCTTTCTCATCTCAGGTGTGAATTCAACACGGTTGTATGCAGATGAAACAAGAGTGCGTTTATAATTCTTCTTATCTCTTACTTTAAGTGCAGCGATGAGAGATCTTATACGTATACGTGCAGCTCCAAGGTTGTTAACTTCATCTATTTTTAATACTGTATATATTTTACCTGATTTAGTTAATATATCATTTACAGCATCTGTTGTTACGGCATCAAGTCCACAGCCAAAAGAGTTAAGCTGTATAAGATCAAGGTTGTCCTGTGTCTTAACAAAACTTGCTGCAGCATATAATCTTGAATGATACATCCACTGATCCATAACGATAAGAGGACGTTCAACATTTCCAAGATGTGAAACACTGTCTTCTGTTAATACGGCAATATCATATGAGTTTATAAGTTCAGGTATACCATGGTTGATTTCAGGGTCAATATGATAAGGCCTTCCTGCAAGAACGATACCACGTTTACCAGTATCCTTTAAATACTTGATGACTTCTTCACCCTTTTTATGCATGTCCTCTCTGGACTGCATAAGTTCTTTCCATGCATCCAAAACAGCAGCTTTTATTTCACCCGATGGGATATCAGGGAACTCTTCATGCAATCTTTTAGCCAGGATTGCTTCGTTTTCAAAAGAAATAAAAGGGTTTCTGAAATCTATATTTTCAGTTTTGAGTTCTTCAACATTGTTCTTAATATTTTCAGCATAAGAAGTAACAATAGGACAGTTGTAGTGGTTGTTAGTACCATCTATTTCTTTGTGTTCATATGGAACGCAAGGATAAAAGATGAATTTAACACCTTTCTTTATAAGCCAGCTTATATGACCATGAGCAAGCTTAGCAGGATAACATTCTGATTCTGATGGAATGGATTCTATGCCTAGCTCATATATCTTTCTTGTTGACTGTGGTGAAAGAACAACCTTATAACCAAGCTTTGTAAAGAAGGTGAACCAGAAAGGATAATTTTCATACATGTTAAGTACCCTTGGTATACCTACAACACCTCTTACAGCCAGATCAGCTGATAAAGGTTCATAGTCAAAAAGTCTGTGGAACTTATAATCAAAAAGATTAGGAACCTTTTCTTTATTACGTTCCTTTCCAAGTCCACGCTCGCATCTGTTACCAGTTATAAAGGAACGTCCACCAGAGAATTTGTTAATAGTTAAATGACAGCTGTTAGTACATCCTTTACATCTTGTAAGAGTAGTTTCGTAAGTAAGACTGTTTATTTTGTCAATAGAGAGCATAGATGATTCTGATATACCATCATAGCGTTCTCTTGCAATAAGTGCTGCACCAAAAGCCCCCATTATGCCTGCGATATCAGGTCTTATGGCATCAACACCTGTTATCTTTTCAAAGCTTCTAAGCACAGCATCGTTGTAGAATGTACCACCCTGGACAACGATATGTTTACCTAAATCACCTGGGTCAGCTATTTTAATAACCTTGTATAATGCATTTTTGATGACAGAGTAAGCAAGACCTGCTGATATATCAGATACCTCAGCCCCTTCCTTTTGTGCCTGTTTTACTTTAGAGTTCATGAATACAGTACATCTTGTACCAAGGTCAATAGGATGCTTTGCAAAAAGAGCAGCCTTTGCGAAATCCTGTACAGAATAGTTTAGTGACTTGGCAAATGTTTCGATAAATGAACCACAGCCTGATGAACATGCTTCATTAAGCTGTACAGAATCAACTGTCTGATTCTTGATTTTAATACATTTCATATCCTGACCACCAATATCTATGATACAGTCAACATCAGGATCAAAAAATGCAGCAGCATAGAAATGTGATACTGTCTCAACTTCTCCTTCATCCAGCATGAGAGCTGACTTAATAAGGGCTTCACCGTAACCTGTAGAGCATGCCTGTACGATTCTGGCTTTAGGTGGAAGCTGCGAATATATTTCTTTTATTGCCTTTATCGTAGTAGCAAGCGGAGAACCGTTGTTGCTTGAGTAGAATGAATAAAGAAGATTACCATCTTCATCTACAAGTGCTACCTTGGTTGTAGTAGAACCAGCATCAATACCCAGATAACAGTTACCTTCATAAGAGGATATGTCCGCAGTTTTAACATGATGGACACTATGTCTTTTGATAAAGTCGTTATAAGCAAGCTGGTCTGCAAAAAGTGGTTCCATACGTTCAACTTCAAAGTCAAGCTTTATCTTACCCTGAAGACGTTTAATTATGTCAGATACATCAACGCATACGTTTTTGTCGTAGTTCATGGCAGAACCAACAGCAGCAAAAAGATGTGAATGTTCTGGTGCAATAGTCTGTTCAGGAGTAAGGCTTAATGTACGGATGAATGCCTGTTTTAATTCTGAAAGGAAGTGAAGAGGACCACCTAGGAAAGCAACGTTACCCCGTATAGGTTTACCACATGCAAGACCTGAAATAGTCTGGTTAACAACGGCCTGGAATATAGAGGCTGCTAAGTCCTGCTTAGTTGCACCTTCATTGATAAGAGGCTGTATATCAGACTTGGCAAATACACCACATCTTGCAGCTATAGGATAGATAGATTTATAGCTTTTAGCATATTCATTAAGACCCGCTGCATCTGTCTGTAAAAGAGTAGCCATCTGGTCGATAAAAGAGCCTGTACCACCAGCACATATACCATTCATACGCTGGTCAATACCGTTAGTGAAGTAGATAATCTTTGCATCCTCACCACCAAGCTCTATGGCAACATCACATTGTGGAGCGTAGTCCTGAAGTGCTGTTGATACAGCGACAACCTCCTGAGTAAATGGAACTTCAAGATGCTTTGCAAGAGTAAGTCCGCCCGAACCTGTTATAACAGGATATACTTCGAATTCACCAAGCTTTGTTACAGCCTTTTCAAGCAGACCCTGTAAAGTTTCCTGGATATTGGCAAAATGTCTTTCATAATCTGAAAATAAAATATTATTATTATCATCAAGAATTGCGATCTTTACTGTTGTTGAACCAATATCAATACCTAATCTGTATTTATTCATATTCATTACGGCAGAGCCGTCCTCCTTGTTTTAGTATATATTGATGTAAATGTTAAAGTATTCCAAAATTACAATGTCGAAAAATGAAAAATCACATCGAATAAATTACAACTGACATATTATATAAGAAATAACAGAATAATTCAACACCATAAATATGACTGTTTATATAAAATTAATAATACTAAAATGAGAACTTAATTGACAAAGGAAATTATTATTTTTATACTTTGTATATGTTATATCATTAATTAGTGATGTTTTTCACGGAAATGAGGAGTTTGATGAATTGGTTTTCTAAGTTTGAAAGGAAATATTCAAAGTATGCAATAAAGAATCTCATGGTCTATATAATTATATTGTATGCTGTTGGATTTGTATTTGAAGTGTTTGCACCAGGTGTTTACAGTGCATATCTTTCACTCGATTTTTCTAAGATATTTGCTGGACAGGTATGGCGTATTGTCACATTTATAATACAGCCACCTTCAACAAGTATTATTTTTGTATTCTTTTCACTTTATTTTTATTATCTTATAGGTACAGTGCTCGAGAATATATGGGGGTCATTCAAGTTTAATGTATATTTCTTTTCAGGAGTATTGTTAAATATTGTTGCAGCCCTTATAATATATCTTATATTTGGTATCAGCTTTAATATGAGTACACATTACATCAATCTTGCTTTGTTTATGGCTTTTGCCATGGAACAGCCGGATATGGAGGTGCTGCTTTTCTTTATCATCCCTATAAAGATAAAGTGGATGGCACTGCTTGATGGGATTGTATTTGCGATAACTATAGTATGTGGCTTTGCGGTGCCTTCTATGGCAGCAGCTGGTTCAAGTGCAGGCTATGCAATGTGGCAGGGACTATATAATGCAGGTTTGTTATCAGGAAGCGGTATGGGATGTTATGCAAATGCTATTGCAGCACTTGTTTCAATGCTTAACTTTATAGTATTTATGATTGTGTCAAGAAAAATTCCTTATAAATCTTCAACACAAAAGAATTTTAACAAGGCTATGTATACAGCGAAGAAAGCAGAAAAGAACAGAACAGATGCTAAGAGAACATCATTTAATGAAAAGCTGTATAACGCCAATAGCGAGAAGACAACATGGGATAGTGCTAATAAACCATATAAGCCTGTAAGAAGCGGACAGCCTAAGCATAGATGTGCTGTGTGTGGAAGAACTGAACTTGATGACGAAAGCCTGGTATTCAGATTCTGCTCTAAGTGTGCAGGAAACTATGAGTATTGTAATGAACATTTGTATACACATATTCATATTACAGCTAATGACAATAAGAATATGCGATAGTTAAATTATTTATAAATATCGTTATGGCTATTGCTATTTTTGGGGTTATTAAGTATAATCATTTGGATTGTTTTGTTTTTTATTAATTATTTTTATTTATTTTGGAGGTTAGAATGAAGAAGACTAAGATTATATGTACTATGGGTCCTAACACTAATGACAGAGAGCTTATTAAGCAGCTTGCATTAAATGGTATGGATATTGCAAGATTCAACTTTTCTCATGGAGATCATGAAGAACAGGCTGGACGTTTTGCATTAGTTAAGAGTGTAAGGGAAGAGATTAACAAGCCTATAGCTACACTTCTTGATACAAAGGGACCAGAAATCAGAACTGGCGTACTTAAGGATGATAAGAAGGTTACTCTTAAGGAAGGACAGAAGTTTACTCTTACAACAAGAGAGGTTGTAGGTGATGAAAATATTGACATGATTACATATGCAGGACTTCCAGCAGATGTAGAGAATGGTAATACTATTCTTATTGATGATGGTCTTATTGAACTTAGAGTAGAAGAAGTTGTTGATGGTACAGATATTATATGTACTGTAATTAATGGTGGTGAGCTTGGTTCTAAGAAGGGCGTTAATGTTCCTAACGTAAGCATTAAGCTTCCAGGTATCACAGACAAAGATAAGGATGATATTATATTTGGTATAGAGCAGGGATTTGATTTTATCGCAGCTTCATTTGTAAGAAATGCAGCTTGTATCCAGGAGATTAAGCAGCTTTTATGGGAGCATGGTTCAGATATTCCTGTTATCGCTAAGATTGAGAATGCTGAAGGTATAGAGAATCTTGACGAGATTATTAAGGTTGCTGATGGTATCATGGTCGCAAGAGGTGACATGGGTGTTGAGATTCCAGCAGAAGATGTTCCACACTACCAGAAGGAAATCATCAAGAAGTGTAACGCAACATACAAGCCAGTTATAACAGCTACACAGATGCTTGATTCTATGATTAGAAATCCACGTCCTACAAGAGCTGAGGTTACTGATGTTGCTAATGCTATATATGATGGTACAGATGTAGTTATGCTTTCAGGAGAGACTGCTAATGGTAAGTATCCATTTGAAGCCTTAAAGATGATGGCTAAGATTGCAGAAAGAACAGAAAAGGATATCAAGGGCAGAGCTTCTGATATATCTAAGGTTCATAGCAAGAGAAGCATATCAAGTGCAGTATGTAACGCTACTGTCCAGACAGCAGAGAATCTTAATGCTAAGGCTATTGTATGCCCAACTATTTCTGGTTTTACAGCAAGACTTACATCTAAGCTTAAGCCAAACGCTGAGATTATCGGTTGTTCACCATATGATAACGTTCTTAGAAAAATGCAGATATATTGGGGAGTAAGACCTTTAAAGACTGCAACAGAGGTTTCTACTGATAAGATTATTGAGCATGCATTAGTAGTATCTGAGCAGGCTGGTTTTGTAGAAGAAGGCGATACAGTTATTGTGTCTGCTGGTATTGCTACATCATCAGATCCTTCTGCTAAGAGAGGACTTACTAATACTATGAGAGTTGTTACTATCTAGTATATATGAATTATTATAGTTAATATAGATGCCAGGGTTGAATCATCGTTATTTAGCTCTGGCATTAATTTGTTTATGTTTATAGGTGTGTAAAGCATAGGTTTGTAAGTGGATACGGGGTTGTACATATAGGGAGTAAGGATATGGATATAAAGAAGATATTAATATGGATTCCTGCTATTATCATGGCAATGCTTATATTCGGCTTTTCAAAGCAGGATGGTGAAGAATCTACGGGACTTAGTTATAAGGCAGCAGATATAATACTTACAGTATGTGATAAGGCTGGGATAGTTGATTATAATGATAACAACAGGGATAGCATGATAGAGTCTGTACAGTTTCCAATAAGGAAAGCAGCTCACATGACAGAGTATGCTGTACTTTCAGTTCTTATCATGCTTGCACTTATAGTTGACGGCTTAAAAGGTACCAGACTTCCAGTGATATCAGCGATTATAGCAACAGTATTTGCAGCTACAGATGAGTTTCATCAAAGGTTTGTGCCAGGGAGATATGGCTGCTTAAGGGATGTGCTTATAGATGCTGCAGGGAGTATAATCGGACTTATGATAGCATATGTTATATATAAAAATATGTGTAAACATAAAGAAAACAAATATATGCAATCAAAGGAAGCTTAATGTAGCTGAAAATATGTGAGTAATATATAAGCAATATATGAGCAATATATGTGAGTTGTAAAATTAATACTTGCAAAATTACTAAGTATATGGTATAAGCTTTAATAAGCACATAATTATATATAATGCATTGATGGAAACAAGTAGGTATAACATTAAGCAACAGAAAACAGCCGGTTGATGAGAGGCGTGGTGGATGGTTATTCTGAATACATTCTGGAGCAGCAAACTGAAAAGCATGTAATGTTTAGTAGGGGCGACGTAGTGATACACGTTATAGTATTAGGATCATCAGACCCATTAAGGTAGGCAGCGTGAGTTGTTTATGAATAAAGGTGGTAACACGGAGCATAGGCTTTCGTCCTTTAACACGGATGAAAGATATGCTCCTTTTGTTGTCTTAAAGCACTAATGGCTTGATGGTTAATGGTAGTATCATAAATATCAAATAATAACATAATAAGAACAGGAGAAAAGAAATGGCAGAAATGACAGTTTATGATGAATTAGTTGCAAGAGGACTTATTGCACAGGTGACAGATGAAGAGTTGATCAAGAATCTTATTAATAATGGAAAGGCTACATTCTACATTGGATTTGACCCAACAGCAGACAGCCTTCATGTAGGTCACTTCATGGCACTCTGTTTTATGAAGAGACTTCAGATGGCAGGTAATAAGCCAATAGCCTTAGTTGGTGGTGGAACAGGTATGATTGGTGACCCATCAGGCAAGACAGATATGAGAAAGATGCTTACTCCAGAACAGATTGAGCATAACTGCGAGTGCTTTAAGAAGCAGATGAGCAAGTTTATTGACTTTTCAGATGACAAGGCATTGTTTGTAAACAATGCAGACTGGCTTTTAAAGCTTAACTATGTTGACCTTTTAAGAGAAGTAGGTGCTTGCTTCTCAGTTAACAATATGTTAAGAGCAGAGTGCTATAAGCAGAGAATGGAAAGAGGTCTTACATTCCTTGAGTTTAACTATATGATCATGCAGAGCTATGATTTCTATATGTTATACCAGAAATATGGATGTAATCTTCAGTTTGGTGGAGATGACCAGTGGAGCAACATGCTCGGTGGTACAGAGCTTATAAGAAGAAAGCTTGGCAAGGATGCTTCTGCTATGACTATTACACTTCTTCTTAACTCAGAGGGTAAGAAGATGGGCAAGACAGTAAGCGGTGCTGTATGGCTTGATCCAGCAAAGACTTCACCATATGAGTTCTATCAGTACTGGAGAAATGTAGCAGATGCAGATGTATTAAAGTGTATCCGTATGCTTACATTCTTACCACTTGAGCAGATTGATGAGATGGATAAGTGGGAAGGTGCACAGCTTAATAAGGCTAAGGAAATACTTGCATATGAGCTTACAAAGATGGTTCATGGTGAGGAAGAAGCTAAGAAGGCAGAAGAAACAGCTAAGGCTATATTTACATCAGGTAATGCTGCTAATATGGCAGTAGTTAAGCTTGAAGCAGATGCATTTACAGATGGCAGCATTGACATCGTATCCTTAATTCATGCAGCTGGTCTTGCAGCTACTAAGTCAGAGGCAAGAAGAGTTGTTGCACAGGGTGGTGCTTCTGTTGCAGGTGAGAAAGTATCTGATATCGCTGCAAAGTTTGATAAGGAAGTTTTTGCCGGTGATGGTGTTGTTGTTAAGAAGGGTAAGAAGTCTTTCATAAAGGTACAAGCGTAAGAATAGTATGTTATTTTTGGAGGCAGCCAGTGAAAACTTAGCTGCTTCCTGATATTAAAAGAACGAGGATAGGCATGAAAAAAAGTGAAATTACCTTTATAAGGCTTATGAGTCTTATTGGAATTATGGTTCTGAATCTTATACTTTTGCTGGTATTTGCAAGAGAACATGTATTTCAGAATATCCTTAATAAAATGAATAGTAATGTATATGCTGGACAATCACTTGATACATCAATATATAATTATTATTACTATGCAGGACTTGGGAATATATATAAAATAATATTCCCAGTCACAATTCTTTTGTTGGCAGCTGCATCTGTAGCTGTGTATAAAAAAGTAAGTATGGCAGGAAGGATTGCGGTAGCGGCTAATATATGTTCACTTATAACCGGCATATATCTTTTGATTGCAAAGATAGGTGAAGGCTCAGATAAAATCATCAGATTTGTGAACAGCTTTTACATGGATAAGTCAGAGATTGGCCAGATAGAAAAGATACATCTTATGAGCAGAATACCTATAGCGTATATTCTGATTATTATTCTTTCTTTGCTTGGGCTTGCAATGGTAAAGAGCAGTACAATTAATCATATTAAGATATATTATGAAAAAAATATGACTAACAATGCGGTTATATATATATTTCCTGCACTTAGCGGGTTTATTGTTCTTGAGATTATAAGAAATCTTGTAATATCAAGGCTTGTGACTGCATCAATGGATGAAAATTTAAGAACAGTGGCAGCGTATATTAATGATTATTATATAGGAAGCAAATTCTTCTTTTCCTGGTCATGGCTTATATTGTTTACTATAGTTACATGTGTTGCGATTTTGCTAAAGTCTATAAATACATTAAGCATGAAAAGCAGGATGATGATTGAAATAGCAGTGCCATCAGTTATAGTTATAATAGCTTCATTCATATACTGGATGAATCCACCGGCGTTGTTTGGATATCTTACGATTGATAATACAATATGTGATATGACAGAGGCAGCATTTACGTGGTACCTGATAAGGTATGTTGTATCGGTGATTTTTGTATTTGTACTTATCGTTCTTACTGTTAATGACAGACTAGATATAAGAGTGGCAGGTATAGTTATCCTTATGTCATGTGCAGCTGGAATAATAATGATTACTCTGTTTTATAAGATAAAAGGAACGTTTTCTATTATGTATGCTGCGTGTGTCGTGGCAGATATTGTAAGTGTCATAGTATTGGCTGCTATGTCCAGGGTTAAAGGGCATAAGCTATAGGATGACTAAATCAGGAGTTAAGTATAATACGTAAAATGTTATTGCGTATTACACTTAACTCCTGATTTTTAAGATGCTGTATTAGCCAGATATAAGTCTGATACCTGATATATCTGCAATGGCTATAAGTGAATAGTTCGTATAGTAAACAACAAAGCCTGGTTTAGCACCGGCAGGTTTTTTAACCTCTTTTTTTAATACATAGTCAACCTCTACCTTTTCAAGGTCACGTCCCTTTGAATAGTATGCAGCAAGGGCAGCAGCTTCTTCAAAGGTCTTATCTGGCAATTCTTTTCCTTCTGTTTTGACTATAACATGGGAACCTGGCATCTGCTTTGCATGAAACCACCAGTCACCACCAGTGGCGAATTTGAAGGTGAGTTCATCATTCTGGATATTATTTTTTCCAACATATATGTCAAAGCCATCTGAGGATACATAATGCATAGGTTTGTTGTGTGTATTTCCTTTGCTTTTTGACTTTCCACTTCTTTTGATATAACCAGTTACTGCAAGTTCATCCTTGATGTTATTAAGGTCGTTTTCAGTTGTTGCTATGTCTATAGCATTTATGATTGATTCAAGATACATGATTTCATCTTTAATCTCAGCAATAAGTCGTGTTCCGGCTTCGTAAGTCCTTTTCAGCTTATTATATTTTGCAAAGTACTTATTAGCGTTTTCAATAGGTGTCAATGTTTCATCAAGAGGAATGGTTATTTCTTCATTTGTGTAGTAGTTAAGTGCATTAAACTGTTTTGCACCAGGTGTTATGCCATATCCGTAGGTGTTTATAAGTTCACCATATATGCGGAATTTATCACGTTTTTCAGTATCTTTGAGCTGCTTTTCCTGTATGTCAAGTTTTTTGTAAGAGCGCTCAAGATGAGTAGTAACTATACGTCTTATATCTGTTGATTTCTGATGTATACGTGTGCGGACATCCTTTTCATGATAATATGCAATAAGACATTTGCTTATTGAATCAAAAGGAGTATTGTTATCATACATAGTAAGTCTGACAGCCGCGAAATCAGCAGGATTTCCGTTGTCATATACAATGTTAGGTGCATAATGGCCTTCTTTAACATCATTCATAATATTGTCAAATGCATTGTAAATACGTTTGCTTTCATCAATATCAAGACAATTTGCAGGTTTACTGCTGTCTATATGAGCCCGGAAGCATATTTCTTCTGCAATACATGTGCTTATACCTGTATATGTCTGACATAATGCTTTTGAAAGAGGTTTAGGACAGATGAGTACAGATGTACTAAAACGTTCGTAATCGGTATCCATAGGATTATGCTTGCCAGCAGTATTTGGTATGAAATAAGTCCTTCCAGGAAGTACTTCACGAACAGAACTCATCTGTGCAGATACATGCTTGATACTGTCAAGAATATTGTTTTTATCATCACATAATATGATGTTACTGTGCTTGCCCATGAATTCTGTGATGAGATGACGTCTGCAAAGGTCGCCTAATTCATCCAGATGTTCAATCTCAATGTCTATTATTCTTTCAAAAGAGGGCTGTGTTATGGAGATTATTCTTCCGTTATTTATATGCTTTCTTAGAAGCATAACAAAATTCGGTGCAGTTGCAGGACTAGGCTTGTTGTCATCTGTTATATATGCAAGCGGCAGTGATGCATTTGAAGATAAAACTACCCTGAACTGTCCTTGGCCTGTCTTTATTGTAAGAAGAAGTTCATCACTTTCAGGCTGTGCTATTTTGTAAAGTCTGCCTCCGAGTATTGTATTGTTTAAGTCATGTACTATATTGGATATAGTGATTCCGTCAAATGCCATAATTGCTCCGTTTCTATGATTTATAAATCAATATAATGATACCAGGGTCAAAAGGTATAAACCCACATGAGCTTGCTCATATGTGGGTGAAAGACCTTGGGACCCGCCCCGATATGAGCATAAAAGTGGGATGATAATCCCACGATATGCGAATATTGGGGAGAAGTGTCAATATATATAAGTTGTTTATTTGTTTTACTGCTGTTGCTTATAATACCATGTTTATAGGAAGCTGTCGAGTTTAATATATAGGCATACAACAGATCCGGTTGTTTTTATGATGACTGAAAAATGATGGGGAAATGTAAAATACATGATAAGGTTACTTGTTTAGAATATGTAAAATTGGTATAATAAGCTATAAAACATAAGTGAGGGAATCATAATGATAAAAAGCATGACTGGTTTTGGCAGAAGTGAGATTGCCAGTGGTAACCGTAAAATAATGGTTGAGATGAAGTCTGTGAATCACAGATTTTTAGAAGCAAGTATAAAGATGCCTAAGAAGCTGAATGTGTTTGAGGCAAGAATAAGGGATGTTATAAAAAAATATGCTTCGAGAGGTAAGATTGATGTATTTATAACTTATGAAGACAGTTCAGAAAACAATGTCAATATTAAGTATAATGCAGCAGTTGCTAAAGAATATATGGATATATTCAGGCAGATGGAGGAAGAGTTTGCTATCAGGAATGATATCACAGTGGGAGCACTCTCAAGATATCCAGAGGTTATAACTATGGAGGAAGCCAAAGAAGATGAAGAAGAACTCTGGAATTTCATACAGGATGCGGTTAAAGAAGCCTGTGAGGGATTTGTTAAAACAAGAATAACAGAGGGTGAGAATTTAAAGAATGATCTTTTACATAAGCTTGATCACATGGAAGAGCTGGTTGGCTTTATAGAAGAAAGAAGTCCTCAGATAGTAAGTGAATACAGAAAGAAGCTTGAAACAAAGATGGCAGAGGTGCTGGCTGATACAAGTATAGATGAAAACAGGATCGCAGCTGAGGTTATATTGTATGCAGATAAGATATGCGTTGACGAGGAAACAGTAAGATTAAGAAGTCATATTGCACATGCAAGACAATGCCTGTCAGAGGATGGTGGAATAGGACGAAAGTTAGACTTTATAGCACAGGAGATGAACAGGGAGGCTAATACAACACTGTCTAAGGCCAATGACATAGAGATATCTAATGCTGCTATTGATCTTAAAACAGAGATTGAAAAAGTCAGGGAACAGATACAGAATATTGAGTAGTTACTATTTAGTAAATATTATTAATAAAAATATTTTAAAATACTTGCATGAAATGAAAGATTTCTGTATAATAACTTGTACACTTTTGCGTAAGTGTATATATTTATATTTGGTTCAGGCATGTATGTGCGTTGAAGCAATATATTGATTGGCTTATAAAGTGGATCACAGATAGGAGATTAGAGATGAAAGATAAAGGATTACTGCTTGTGATATCAGGATTCTCAGGTGCTGGTAAAGGAACAGTTGTTAAGAGACTTTTAGAACAGCATAACGATTATGCTTTATCGATTTCAGCAACGACAAGATCGCCAAGAGAGGGCGAGCAGGACGGAAGAGAGTACTTCTTTAAATCAAAAGAAGAGTTTGAAAAGATGATAGAAGCATCTGAACTTATAGAATATGCAAGGTATGTGGACAATTATTATGGAACACCTAAGGCATATGTAGAAGAACAGCTTAAAGAAGGAAAGAATGTTATACTTGAGATAGAGATACAGGGGGCGCTTAACATAAAGAGCATGTTCCCGGATGCAGTACTTTTATTCATTATGCCACCTAGTGCAAAGGAACTTGAAAGAAGGCTTGTGGGTCGTGGAACAGAAGATGAAGCTACTATCAGGGCAAGACTTTCAAGAGCAAGTGAAGAGGCACAGGGGGTAGAGAATTATAACTATATAGTTATCAATGATGATGTTGATGCCTGTGTTGAAACTATAGATTCTATAGTTAAGAGTGAGAAGAGAAAGGCAGCTAATAACATCAATTTAATTAATAATATAAAAGAAGAGCTTAAGGCTTATTCGAAAGGAGAATAATAATGATACATCCATCATATTCAGAATTAATGGCAGTTGTTAACAGTGAGGTAGAAGAGGGCGAGCAGCCATTAGTACAGAGCCGTTACTCAATAGTAAAGGCTACAGCAGCCAGAGCTAAAGAAATAATTGATGCAAGATCTATAGAAGAGAAGGTCAGAAAAGCACGTGTTGAAGCTGAAAATGCTCCTAAGGAAAAGGATAAGGATGGCAAAAAGGGTGAGCCAAAGCCACTTTTAACACCAGAAGAAGCAAGAAAGCTTCAGATTGGTACACCACTTATCGATAATGCAGATAATATGAAGCCACTTTCAATCGCTGTAGAAGAGCTTTACGAAGGTAAGGTAAAGATTGTTGGTAATGGTGATGACAGTGAGGTTATGTAAGAGTATTGCATAATACTTATGGCTGTAATATCAGATAAGAAATTTAATATTGTGACTTGTAGCTGCTCGAAAGGGCAGCTATAATTGTATATAAGTTATATAAAGCTTGTGGAGTAATTTCAGGCAGATTACAGAAAAGCAATGTCAGGAAGGAAAATAGATATGGCTAATTCATATGACGAGAAGAAACGTGTAATAAATTGTGAAAGTGCAGAAAGATGCGGAAGCTGTGCTTATGCCGGTATGAAGTATGATAACGAACTGAAGGTGAAGCAGAATTATATAGATAAGCTGTTTAAAGAAGTATGTCCTGTAGATGAGATAACAGGTATGTACAGACCGGTATATTACCGCAATAAGGTGCATGCGGTTGTAGGCGAGGATAAGAATGGGAATATCATAACAGGAACATATGAACAGAACAGCCATGTTATAGTTCCCGTGTCAGAATGTCTTTTGGAGGATAGCCAGTGCAGCAGGATAATAGCTACATTAAGAGAACTTTTTAAGTCGTTTAAGTATAAGCCATACAATGAGGATAAGGGTACTGGGTTTATAAGACATATACTTTTAAGAAAAGGTTTTTCGACAAAGGAGATTATGCTTGTACTTGTCACAAGTGAGGTTGCATTTCCATCTAAAACACATTTTCTAAAGGCACTTAAGGAAAAACATCCAGAGATTAATACAATCGTCCAGAATGTAAATTCATACAATACAAGTATGGTGCTTGGCCCAAGAAATATTGTGCTTACAGGTAAGGGCTACATAGAGGATGTGTTATGTGGTTATAGATTCAGAATCAGTCCATCATCCTTTTATCAGATTAACCATCAGCAGACAGAAAAGCTTTATAAGGCTGCAATAAACATGGCAGAGATCACTAAAAAGGACACAGTCATAGATGCCTACTGTGGTATAGGAACTATAGGAATAGCTGCATCTGGAAAGGCTGGACATGTTATAGGTGTTGAGCTTAATAAAGATGCAGTAAAGGATGCAGAAGAAAATGCTAAGATAAATAATATTAAGAATATAAGGTTTGTCAATGCTGATGCGGGCGAATTCCTGGTAGAATATGCTGCAAAGAAAAAGGCTGATGTTGTTATAATGGATCCGCCAAGAAGTGGCAGCAGTGAGGAGTTCCTTAATGCTATTCTTAAGATAAAGCCAGACAGGGTTGTGTATGTTTCGTGCAATCCAGATACGCAAAGAAGAGATGTTGAGGTGCTTTTAAAGGGTGGTTATAAGGTTAAGGGATGCAAGCCTTTTGATATGTTTCCTTTTACGGATAATACAGAAAATGTGATAGCTTTGGTCAGATAAAAAAATCCTATAAAAAATCACAGGAGATATGGTATTTTACTTAAGCTTTTATCATTATATGACGATATACATATTGTCAGGAGGGCACTTTATTTCAACGGATTGATTCGAAATAAAGTGCCTTTTTGCATATTTATTACTAAATAACTGCTTGGACCGCTATAGGAAAGCAGTGCGGTTGTGAATGACAGAGTGACCGCAGAAAGGATAAGGATGAAAGTAAACACAGGATATGCATATAACTATTATATGGGCGGTAAGGCCGCTGTGAACACAGCAGATAATAAGACTTTTGACAAAAACATGGCAAAGGCTGGCAATATACCGGTGATAACTTTTGATGAAGATGGAGCAGAAGAGAATGTTGCTGCAGATAAGTCAAAGGAAGCTTCTTCAACAAACATAAGGGATATGAGCAATAAGGAATGGGATAAACTCATAGAACATGTTGACAAATTTATTGATGAATTCAAAGAGGCTGTCGAGTATGAAAATGAAGTGAGCAAGGAAAACAAAGAAAAGTTTGAAGAAACTGCTAAGGATATTATAGAAACCTTAAATGATAACGAAATGACACGTAAAGAGCTTACTAAAGAACAGGAACTTGCATTAACAGGAAGCACAAGTACAGGTGTAAGCAGTACGGATGGAGTAACAGAATGTGCTTCTGCCGAGGATATTGGCGATGCTAAGACGACATGGACAGTTACAGTGTTTACAGAGGATGGCATAACATATACACAGTTTAAGGATGGCGTAAAAACAGAGCTTTGGAGAATGAGTTATAAACATAAGGGTGATTATGAAAAGATTACAGATTTTCTAAACAGCTTTGACAAAAATTCTGATTTAAAGTTTGCAAGCTCTAAAAGCTTCTGGGAAGATTTTCTTGATGGCAAAATAAGCGATGAAGAACTAAGAAAGCTATATTAGAGCAGTTGTGTTACGAAAGAATATAAAACACAACGAAATATAATATATATGAGAAGCATAATATAATAAAAATAAATGGATGATAACGGGTTTTTCTGACGGATTCGCTTTCATCCATTTTTTATTATTTATGATAATTTGCTCGTGATTGCCAGGTAAAACTAAAAAGTATCAACAGATAATCACCTATTGACATAGTAGGCGAATAGGTATATTATTTTGTTACGCTTTATTGAGAATAATTTACATTATATCTGTTCAGTTTAATATTAAGGAGTGTATGTAATTATTAGTCTTAAGTAAAAGTTACTATATGTAGAAAGGAATATTTAGTTATGGTTATTTCTTCTAAAGGCAGGTATGCCTTGAGAGTTATGGTATATCTGGCGGTTAATCACAGCGATGATTATATTCCTCTTAAAGAAATATCACAGAAGGAGGATTTGTCGCAGAAGTATCTTGAAACAATCACCAGAATGTTATCTAAAGCTCATCTTATAGAAGCAGCAAGTGGACATGGCGGTGGCTACAGACTTACAAGGAATCCTTCAGAGTATTCGATAAGTGAAATACTTAATCTTACTGAGGGGTCGCTTGCACCAGTTGCCTGTCTTAAGGATGAACAGAATACATGTGAACGTTCAAGTGCATGTTACACACTTCCTATATGGGAAGGACTTGCTAAGCTGATTAATGATTATTTTGACAATATGACACTTGAAGATGTAGCAAAGGCTGCCATCAGGGAACAAAATGATGTTACAGAGGCTGTAAGCAAATAATTAGCAGGTTGTAAATATTATAAGTAAAACATGAATGGTTAAAATAAGAAAGGAAACTATATTATGTCAGACAAGAATTTATTAAATATAAAAGATTTATATGTAGATGTAGAGGATAAGGAGATTCTTCATGGAGTTAATCTTTCTGTTGGAAAGGGAGAAACCCATGTACTTATGGGTCCTAACGGAACAGGTAAATCAACACTTGGGTATGCAATTATGGGTAATCCAAGATATACAGTAAAAAAGGGTGAGATATGGTTTGATGGAAAGAATATAACTAACGAAGCTGTTAATGAACGTTCTAAAGATGGAATATTCTTATCTTTCCAGAATCCTCTTGAGGTTCCAGGCGTAACTTTAAGTTCATTTATAAGAAATGCACTTGAATTAAAGACTGGTAAGAGAACACGTTTTATGGAATTTAAGAAAGAACTTGAAAAGACTATGGAGCTTCTTAATATGGATAAGTCTTATGCAGAAAGAGACCTTAATGTTGGTTTCTCAGGTGGTGAGAAGAAGAAAGCTGAGATATTAC
>OMGK01000587.1_pt1 | contig 24383 bp, 20 predicted proteins | sample 1645881 | NCBI WGS metagenome assembly OMGK01 (sample SAMN00849303, study PRJEB25192) | human gut metagenome
CTACGGTTTCCACCATCACGGCCGTATGGAGAACGGGCGAAACCCCGTTCGCATCATCTGCGACACCCATCTGCGGACGCCGCCGCAGGCGCAGGTGGTCACCACCGCAGACCAGATCCCGACCATCCTCGCAACCTGCTGCGCCGACCCGGAAAGGCAGGCGGTGTATCAGCGGGCCGGGTGTCAGGTGCTCTGCCTGAATGAGAAAAACGGCCATGTGGATCTCCGGCAGCTCATGGAACGGCTGGGGCAGGAACAGATCGACAGCATCCTGCTGGAGGGCGGCGGAACGCTGAACTGGGCCGCACTGGAATGCGGCATCGTGCAGCAGGTGCAGGCGTATATCGCCCCGAAGCTGTTCGGCGGAAGGGATGCGAAAACCCCCGTGGAGGGCGTGGGCGTCCCCGCTCCGACCAATGCCTTCCAATTGAAAAACAGCCGTTTGGAACGGCTGGGTGAGGATCTTCTGATAGAAAGCGAGGTGGAATATCCGTGTTCACAGGAATCGTAGAAGAGGTCGGAACGATCAAGAACATCAAGCGCGGGCAGCACTCCGCCGTCCTGACGATCCAGGCGAAAACCGTTTTAGAGGAGACCCGGATCGGAGACAGCATCGCTGTGAACGGAATCTGCCTGACGGTGACCCGGCTTTTTCCCGATGGCTTTTCGGCGGACGTGATGCACGAGACGCTGAACCGTTCGTCCCTTGCGGGACTTTCGGCGGGAAGCGTAGTCAATCTGGAACGGGCCATGCCTGTCAACGGCCGCTTCGGCGGACATATCGTAGCGGGCCATGTGGACGGCGTGGGACACATTGCCAACATCCGCCGGGACGATACCGCCGTCTGGTACACCGTCCACGCGGGGCCGGAGATATTGCGCTATGTGGTGGAAAAGGGCTCCATTGCCATCGACGGCATCAGCCTGACGGTGGCCGCCGTGGACGGCGAGGGCTTTTCCGTGTCCACCATCCCTCATACGGTGGCCCAGACCAACCTGAGCCAGCGGCGCCGGGGCGATCCGGTGAATCTGGAGACCGACGTGGTGGGCAAGTACATCGAAAAGTTGCTGCGTCCGGAAGAAACGAAACCGCATACCCCCGCAAACGAAAGCACCCTCACAAAAGAAATGCTGCTGCGCTGCGGCTTTTAACAAGGAGTTTTTACTATGAATTTCAATACCGTACCCGAAGCACTGGAGGATCTGAGACAGGGGAAGATCATTCTGGTCACAGACGACCCCGACCGAGAAAACGAGGGCGATTTCATCTGCGCCGCCGAGTTTGCCACCACGGAGAACATCAACTTCATGGCCACCCACGGCAAGGGCCTGATCTGTATGCCCATGTCGGAGGCCTTTGTCCGCAAGCTGCAATTCCCCCAGATGGTGCAGAACAACACCGACAACCACGAAACGGCCTTCACGGTGTCCATCGACCACATTTCCACCACCACGGGCATCTCCGCCGCCGAACGCTCCGTGACGGCGATGGCCTGCGTGGATGACGATGCCAAAGCTGAGGATTTCCGCCGTCCGGGACATATGTTCCCCCTGCTGGCCAAGAAAAACGGCGTATTGGAGCGAGAGGGCCATACGGAGGCCACCGTTGACCTGTGCCGTCTGGCGGGGCTGAAGGAATGCGGCCTGTGCTGCGAGATCATGCGGGAGGACGGCACCATGATGCGCACCGCCGAACTGCTGGCGCTGGCGGAGCGGTTCGGTATCAAGTTCATCACCATCCGGGACTTGCAGGCGTACCGCAAGTGCCACGAAAAGCTGGTGGATCAGGTCACGGCGGTGAATATGCCCACGAAATACGGCGATTTCAAAGCCTACGGCTTTGTGAGCCGTCTGAACGGCGAGCACCATGTCGCGCTGGTGAAGGGCGACATCGGCGACGGGAAGGCCGGGATCTCTTCCGGCTCCAGCAGGCGGGTGGACACCTCTGTGCGTCCCGCCTGACACAGCTCCCGGCAGATAAGCTTTGCCGCCGGTTCCAGCGCGAACACATAGGCCGTGCCCGGCGCATCGGCAGGCAGCAGGATATCACCCAGTGCCTCGCGCTTGAGGGCAAGCCCCATCAGGCTGCCCAGATAGTCCTTGTGCGCCGGAAGCACCGCACCGGGCAGCGCCCGGCATTGCAGCTGTACGCAGCGCACCGGACACTCGCCGTAGCTGTGCTCTGGCTCCAGACAGAGCACCCTGCGCTCGGCCTCGGGCCAGCCGCCGTCAAAACGCCAGCCGTCCCGCACACCGGCACGCCCCAGTGCCGCCCGGGCAAGATCCTGTTCCCGGTCGCTGAGGAATGCAGAGTACCGGGCTATGCCGCGGGAAAAAGCCGCATCGGCAAGATCCTCGATATGCCGCATGAGATAGCGTTCCTCATCATTGCGGGCGGGCACAAAGCCCCGCACCGCGCCAGCTGCCGGATCAATAGAATGCGCCATTGTTCTCCAGCTCGTCCAGCAGATCGCCCATGATATCCACGTTGTACGGGGTAATGATAAAGGTACTGTTGGCTACGCGCTTGATCTGGCCGTTGTTGGCATAGGCCACGCCGGACAAAAAGTCCACCAGACGGCGGGAGACCTCCTTGTTGGTGGACTCCAGGTTCAGCACCACGGTACGCTTGTTGTTCAGATGGTCGGCAATGGTGCTGGCATCCTCGAACCGCTCGGGCTTGACCAGAACCACCTTGAGCTGGGTGGTGGCATGGATGTTGACCACCTTGTTCTTCTTGCTGGTGCCCTCGGCAGGCTCCTCGGTCTCTTCGTCCATCCCGATGCCAACGCCGCTGTTGTTGTTCACCATCTGGGGGCCGTCATCGATGTACTGGTCCTCGTACTCGTCCCCTTCGCCCATCAGGCCCTTCTTAATGCTATCCAGCAAAGACATAATTATCTGCTCCTTTCATTCGGGCAGCGCCCGGCTGCCTGGCGTTCTTTGCAAAAAGAATGCAAATAGCTTTTACTATTATCTGATTTTTTGCAGCAGATGTCAATAACTACAAAAGTTTTCCGTCATATAAATTTTGTCCGGAGACGATTATTTCGTCATAAAGCCTTACCTGACTGACAGAACCGTCCGTTCCCTTGGGCAAAACAAGGATGTAATCGTCTTCCGAGATCAGCGGATGGTCGGCATCCACCGGGTCGATCTTGCAGAAACGGGCGATGTTGCCGTACTTGACGTACACGCCGGGAATATAGTTTTCGCCCTGCGTCTCGGCCTCGGTGCCGTCCTCCTTGAGGTAGTGCACCGCTGCGGCGGGAACCCGCAGGCCGGTGCTCTCGCCGGTGCTGATGCGTGCGCTGGCGTGGTTGAGGCACAGCACATCGCCGTTGATGGAGTTGCATTGCAGCACAAAGCGGGCAACATCCTTTTCTGCATCAATGGTCACCTCGGAAACGGTGGCGCGCAAGGCGGCATCGCTCTGGCCGGGGAAGCTGATTTCCACCGCCGTGCGCAGGGGCTTACCGTCCGCGCCCAGCAGCTTTTCGGCCTGCTTTGCGGAGCACACCCCGGCGTACTGCCAGCTGAACCCGGACACCAGCTTACCTACACAGCCATCCAGCGGCATCTCGGGGTCGGAGTCCAGATAAGCCTTGAGCTGCTCCGGGCTCTGCGCCAAAATGTCCGCAGCACCGGCGTTCAGCCGTCCGCTGCTGGCAGCCCGGACAAAGTAGCCGGTGGTGGGGGCGGCGATCTGGGTGGGGTTGCCCAGCTGTGCCTGCACGGTCTGTGCCTGCTGGGCAAGCAGCGCGATCTGATCCGCAAAGCCGGCGGTATCGCCGGTGGTGATCCACAGCTTGTTCTGCGCCAGCAAATAGGCATCGGTGCTTTCGTCCACATCGCTGTATTGGGCGGTATCCAGTGCGTCCAGCAGGTCATACAGCGCACCGGAGCGCTCCTTGAGCAGGCCGTCCAGCTGGGTGGCTGCGGTGTTCTGGGAGCGCTGCAACAGGTCGATCTGGCTGGTGAGCTGGGTCAGCTGCTGGCGCAGCACCGCCTGATTGGCATCGGTATACAGCTCTGCAACGGCAGTGCCTGCCGACACCCGCTCGCCGTCCGAGACAAGGTAACCCAGATTGCCGCTGCCGGAAATGCAGGTCTCGTCAAACAGCAGCACGCCGTCCGCTTCAATGGTATCGGAGATGGTGATGGGCAGCGCCGTTTCGTAGACGTTCTGGGGGAAAAGGATGTGCGCCGCCTGCCAGCAGACATACGCTGCCGCCGCCAGCAAAAAGGCGGCCAGCACAGCCGCCAGCGTGGTAAGCGCAGAAAACTTGTGGCGCGGTTCCTGAGGGGTTTCCGGCATAAGGATCATCCTTTCAATAAAAAGTCTTGGGTCAGGCGCAAAGCGGTCTGTCGCACGTCCGCCGCCCCGGCGTCCAGCCATGTAACCCCGTCCATGTGGCGGAACCATGTCAGCTGGCGCTTGGCGTAGTTGCGGGAGGCCTGTTTGAGCTTTTCAGTGCAGACCTCAAGCGTGGCGGTCTGCTGGAAATACGGAAAAAATTCTTTATAGCCGATGGCCTGTGCGGCGGTGCGGAAGACTTCGCGGTTATGCCAGACGTATTCTGCCTCGGCCAAAAGCCCGGCCTCCAGCATTTTGTCCACCCGCAGGTCGATGCGGCGGTACAGCGCTGCACGGTCCGGGAAATCCAGCCCCAGCACAAGGCTACGGTAGGGGCGCTCCGGCGGCAGCGAATCGGCCTTTTGTTCGCTTAGACGCTTGCCAGTGGCGCGGTAGTGTTCCAGCGCCCGCAGCACCCGTACCTTATTATTGGGGTGGATGACAGCGGCGGCTTCCGGGTCCACGGCTTGCAGTTTTGCGTACATGGCTTCCGGGCCGTTGGCTTCCAGTTCAGCGGTCAGCTGCTCGCGCAGACCATCCGGGGCTTTTTCGGCGGTGAAGCGCACCCCGTACAAAAGGCTCTGCACATACAGTCCAGTGCCGCCTACCAGCAGCGGCAGATGCCCCCGGGCAGTGATATCCTGGATATACTCCCCTGCCAGCGCGGTGAAATCCGCCACGCTGAAGGTCTTTTCCGGGGTGAGGATGTCCACGCCGTGGTGCGGGATGCCGCAGGTCTCCTGCGGGGTGACCTTAGCGGTGCCCACATCCAGACCTTTGTAGATCTGCATGGAGTCGGCACTGATGACCTCGCCGGAGAACTGCTGCGCCAGCGCAACGCCCAGCGCGGTCTTGCCGGTGGCGGTGGGGCCTACCACAGCCACCACGGCAGGTTTTGCATTATACGATGCGTCCAAACTGCTTTTCCAACTCCTTTCGGGTAAGCTTGAGCACGCAGGGACGGCCATGGGGGCAGAAGGGCGGCACCTCGCCGGAGAGGATCTTCTCGGCCAGTGCCATAAGCTCCTGCGGGGAGGACTTATCCCCCGCCTTGATGGCGGCGCGGCAGGAGATGGAGTGCAGCACCCACTCGGTGTGCTCGTTCAGCGCGTCCCGGCTGCCCTTGAGCAGGCGGTCGGCGATTTCCACCAGCAAGTCCTCGGCGTTCTGCGGCTCTACGTCCGCAGGCACGGCGCGCAGCAGCACGGTGCTGCCGCCAAAGTCCGCCACATCCAGCCCGGCGTTTTCCAGCAGGGGCTGGTTTTCCAGCAGCGCCTGCTTTTCCTCTGCGGAAAGGTCGATGGCGGCGGGCTGCAGCAGCAGCTGGCTGGGCACGTTGCCATAGTTGGCAGCAAGTTTTTCGTACAGCTGGCGCTCATGGGCGGCGTGCTTGTCGATCAGGCACAGCTCGTCTCCCCGCTCTGCCAGAATATAGGTGCGGAAAACTTCGCCCACATACCGCAGCGGCTCTTCTCCCTGCGGTACATCAAAGCCCAGCTGCTCCGGCTGTTCGGGTTCTTCCGGCTGATAGGGCACCGTGGCGGCTTCGATCTCCGGGGCGGCGGGTACGGTGTTCCATGCCGCCATGTGATCCAGCAGCGGGTCGGCTGCGATGTCCGTTTCCGGGTGCACATCCAGCTGCGCTTCACCGGCAGCTGCCCGGAAGGGCTGCGGTGCGGGCTGGACTTCAGTTGCATCCGGTTTTTCCGGGCTGTGGAGGGTGACCACCGGGTCCAGAATATCCTCTGCGGGGCCAGACTGCCGCCACGAGGGTACAGCAGCAGCCGCGCGGGCAGGCTGTGCGGGCTGTACCGGCGGGGTATCTGCCGTAAAAGCCGGGGTTTTCACCGGTGCAGCAGCGGGGCGTTGCTGCGGCGGGGCTTCCCAACGCTGCGCGGGCAGTGTACCGGGGTCTGCCTGACCCGGAATCACAGCAGAAAGTCCCGTAAAGTGATTATTCTTTACAGCATTTTCGTTCTTTGTATCGTTTTCTTTTTCTGATTTCTCATTTTTGTCCGCTTCAAAGGTAAAGCGGCGTTCCCCGGTGCCGGGCTGTGCCAGCGCCAGCTTGACCGCATGGTAAACGACATCGAACACGTCGTTTTCCCGGGCAAAGCGGGCTTCGATCTTTGCAGGGTGGACATTGACGTCCACAAGGTCGGTGGGCATTTCCAGCAGCAGGATGCCGCCTGGGAACTTGCCCTGCATGGTCGTACCCTTAAAGGCCATTTCCATGCCCGCCATGATGGTGCGATTGCGCACATAGCGGCCATTGATGTAGAAATGCTGCATACTGCGGCTAGCGCGACAGCTCTTGGGCGGGGTGATCAGACCAGTGACCCGGTACAGCCCTTCCTCGGAGTACACCTCGATGAGGTCGCGGCTGAACTCCCGGCCAAGCACCGCATAGGCGGCGCTGCGCAGCTGACCATCGCCGGGGGTGACATATTGCAGCTTGCCCTCCCGGATGAATTTGACGCTGACCTCCGGGTGGCTGAGCGCCACGTGTCCTACGTTATCTGCCACAAAGGTGCCCTCGCTGGAGTCCTTTTTGAGGAACTTCATGCGGGCGGGGGTATTGTAGAACAGGTCCTGCACCCGGATGGTGGTGCCCACAGCACGGGCGGCAGGCTCTCTGCCCTGCTCCTCGCCGCCGGCGATGCGGTAGCAGGTGGCAAACTCGTCCACCTCGGTGCGGGTGAGCAGCTCTACCCGCGCTACGCTGGCAATGGAAGCCAATGCCTCACCCCGGAACCCCAGCGTATGGATGCTGTTCAGGTCATCCGGCTTTTCAATTTTGCTGGTGGCGTGGCGGATGAAAGCCGTTGGGATATACTCGGCATCAATACCGGTGCCGTTATCGCTGATCTCGATCAGCTTTACGCCGCCGGATTCAATGCTGACGGTGACCTGCGTTGCACCGGCATCGATGGAGTTTTCCAGCAGTTCCTTGACCACCGATGCCGGGCGCTCCACCACCTCACCGGCGGCGATCAGCTCCGCAGTATGCTTATCCAGAACATGGATGACTGCCATGGTCTTTTCCCTCCCCTGTGGTTGATTTTTACGGTCAGCCGTTCAGGCTGCCCTTGAGGGTCTTTTTCAACTCGTACAAAAAGTTCAGTGCTTCAATGGGAGTAAGCGTTTCCACATCCACGGCTTCCAGCTTTTCCATCATCTCGCTGGGCACTGCCGGGGAATTGTACTCCTGCAAGGCGTCAAAATCCATCTGCTCCACCTTGTTTTTGGGAGCAGAGGCTTCCAGCGTGCGCAGCACCTCGTGGGCGCGGCGGGTCACGCTGCCGGGCAGACCGGCCAGCTTTGCCACCTCGATACCGTAGCTGTCATCGGCGGGGCCGCGCACGATACGCCGCAGGAAAGTGATGTCCTCACCGCGCTTTTTGACCGCGATGTTGTAGTTTTTTACGCCCTCCACGGTGCCTTCCAGCTCGGTCAGCTCGTGGTAGTGGGTGGCGAACAGGGTCTTGCAGCCCAGCCCCTTGGCGGGGTCTGCGATATGCTCCACCACGGCGCGGGCGATGCTCATGCCGTCAAAGGTGGAGGTGCCGCGGCCGATCTCGTCCAGCACCACAAGACTTTTGGCGGTGGCGTTTTTCAGAATTTCGGCTACCTCGGTCATCTCCACCATAAAGGTGGACTGGCCTGCAGCAAGGTCGTCCGAGGCGCCGATGCGGGTGAAGATGGCGTCCACCACGCCCACATGGCAGCTGGCAGCCGGTACAAAGGAACCGATCTGCGCCATCAGCGCAATGAGGGCATTCTGACGCATATAAGTGGATTTACCCGCCATATTGGGGCCGGTGATGATGAGGCAGCGGTCAGTGGTGCAGTTGAGGGTGGTATCGTTGGGCACGAACATACTGCCCTTGAGCACCTGTTCCACCACCGGGTGACGCCCCTCGGTGATGGTCAGCACATCGCTGTCGTCCACCACGGGGCGGCAGTAGTTGTTTTCCGCAGCCACCTGCGCCAGCGCAGCTAGCACGTCCAGCTGTGCAATAGCGTTGGCGGTGCGCTGGATGCGATCCAGCTGGGCTCCGATGCTTTCCAGCAGTTCGTCAAACAGGCGGCGTTCCAGCGAGATGAGCCGCTCGTGCGCGCCAAGAATTTTGCTTTCCAGCTCCTTCAGTTCCTGCGTGATGTAACGCTCGCCGGAGGTGAGGGTCTGCTTGCGGATGTAGGTCTCCGGCACAAGGTTTTTGTAGGAGTTGCTCACCTCGATGAAGTAGCCGAACACATGGTTATAGCCAATTTTCAGCTTGGGGATGCCGGTCTCCTGCCGCAGACGGGCTTCCAGCTGCGCCAGCACGCCCTTGGTGTTATCGCGGATGGAGCGCAGCTCGTCCACCTCGGCATGGTAGCCCTTGGCGATGACACCGCCATCCTTGAGGGTGGAGGGGGCATCCGGGTCTACTGCGGCATAAATGCGCGCCTTGATATCCTCCAGCGGGTCGATACTTGCGGCCAGCTCGGCAAGCTCCGGGCAGTTGCAGCCCTCTGCCTGCTTGCGCAGACCGGGCAGACGGTCACAGGTCTGGGCAAGGGTGTAGATCTCCTTGGGGGTTGCAGAGCCGTACACCGTGCGGGTCATCAGGCGCTCCAGATCCGCAATGTAGTGCAGTTCTTCGGTCAGGTCGCCGCGCACCATGGTCTGGCGCACCAGCGCCTCCACAGCGTTCAGGCGGTGGTTGATGAGCTGACTGGAAATGAGCGGCTGCTCGATCCAGCTGCGCAACATCCGCTTGCCCATGGCGGTGCTGGTCTTATCCAGCACCCACAGCAGGGTGCCGCGCTTTTCGCGGCCGCGCAGAGTCTCGGTCAGCTCAAGATTTGCCCGGGTAACCGGCGAAAGCCGCATGAACTGGGCTTCGTTGTAAGTAATGACCGTCTTTAACCGCTCCACACCCTTGATCTGGGTATCGTGCAGGTATTCCAGCAGCGCAGCCATGGCAAAGCGTACAAGACCCTCGGCAGCTATGCCGGTAGTCTGCGGCCAGTCGCGACCAAACTGCTCCTCCAGCGCAGAGACCACCAGCCCCGGCGCATAGTGCTCGTCCTCGACCAGCTCCACCGAGCAGCTCATGTTCTTTTTGATGTAGGCGGTCACCTCGCGGCAGTCCAGCAGGCCGGGGTTCAGCAGCACCTCGCTGGGATGGTAGCGGCACAGCTCGGTAATGACCGCCGGAGCGATCTTATCTGCCGTCAGCTCGGTGATATGCGCCGTACCGGTGGAAACGTCCGCAAAGCACAGGCCGGCCCTTTTGCCCTTGAGGTACAGGCTGGCAATGTAGTTGTTGCGGTCGTCCTGCAGCATGCTGCTCTCGATGACCGTACCGGGGGTGACCACACGGATGATGTCCCGCTTGACAAGGCCTTTCGCCTTGGCGGGATCCTCCACCTGCTCACAGATGGCCACCTTATAGCCCTTGGCAATCAGGCGCGCCACATAGCCCTCGTAGCTGTGGAAGGGCACGCCGCACATAGGGGCGCGCTCCGCAAGGCCGCACTGCTTGCCGGTAAGGGTAAGATCCAGCTCCCGGGACGCCGTGACGGCATCGTCGAAGAACATCTCGTAAAAATCGCCGATGCGGTAAAAAAGAATTTCGTCCTTGTGTTGATTTTTGATCTCAAGATACTGCTGCATCATGGGCGAAAGCTCTGCCATGGTTTTTCCTCTTTCCCTTGTATGGTTCCGTCAGCCGGTTTGTGGGCTGTAACCGCCGGTGCAAACAAAACGCGGTCTGTTTTGCACAGCCGCGTTTTGTTTTTGCCGGTTTTAGTGGCAGCCGCCGCAGGTGGAGCAGCTGCCGGTGCAGGACGCGCTGGGTTCCTGCACGGTCATGGGGTCGCCGCCGTTCATCGCGGTGTTGATGATGGCGTCGATGTAGTTAACGAGGTTCTCGCAGTCCTTCTTGGCCTCGTTGTAGGCCACCATGCCCTCATCGGCCATGATCTTGCCGTACAGGTCGTTGACCTTCTCGTTCAGCTCGGAGATGCGCGCATCGCTGCGCTCGCTCTTGCCGATCTCGTTGTTCAGGTCCATGCGGGCAAGGTTGAACTCGCCGATCATGTTCTGCAGCTCCTCATCGTTGTCGTTGAGCTTGCGGGCCTGGTCGAGGGCCAGATAGCGGGGGTCGGTCTGCAGTGCCATGGCGGCACGCTTAAAGAGGTCGATGCAATCCATAAGAATAGTCTCCTTTAATGTTCTTTTCATTTGATGGAGCCGTTCCGCTCCGGGAAATCCTGGTCAATCTGCCAGCTCGCCCAACAGGACGGTGGCGCGGGCACCGGTGAGGTGCACATTGGCATACCGGCCCATCCAGCCGGGGTCGGCGGCAAACTCGACGGTCAGGTTGTTGTCCAACCGGCCGGAGAGGGTGCCCTCGCTGCGGCCAAAGCTCTCCACGAGGACGCGGACGGTCTGGCCCACCTGTGCTTTGACGAGGCCCATGGCGATCTCGTCCTGGATCTTCAGCAGGCGGCTCATCCGGTCGGTCTTTTCCTTGCGGGGGGTGGGGTCAGGCATTTCTGCCGCCTTGGTCCCGGTGCGCTTGGAGTAGATGAAGGTGAACAGCTGCATGTAACCGACCTTCCGGATCAGGTCGAGGGTGCCCTGGAAATCCTCCTCCGTCTCGCCGGGGAAGCCGATGATGATGTCGCTGGAGAAGGTGATGCCGGGCACAGTCCTGCGGGCGTACTCGATGAGTTCGAGGTACTGCGCAACGGTGTAATGGCGGTTCATCTGGGCCAGCATCCGGTCCGAGCCGCACTGCACCGGCAGATGCAGGTGCTTGCACAGGTGCGGCTGCGCGGCGATGGTGTCAATGAGCTTATGGCTGGCATCCTTCGGGTGGCTGGTCATGAAGCGGATCTGATAATCGCCGGGCACCGAGCAGAGCAGGTTGAGCAGGTCGGAAAAATCCACCTTCTCTTCCAGGCCCTTGCCGTAGCTGTTGACATTCTGGCCCAGCAGGGTGATCTCCTTGTAGCCCGCTTCCACAAGGCCCCGGAACTCGGCCAGGATATCGCCGGGCTTGCGGCTCTTTTCGCGGCCGCGGACATAGGGCACGATGCAGTAGGTGCAGAAGTTGTCACAGCCGTACATGATGGGCAGCCAGGCGCGGAACTCGCTCTCGCGCCGGATGGGGATGTTCTCCACGATGACGGGGCGCTGAGCAGGCTCCAGAAGGACCCGCTTGTGCTTTTGCAGCTTCTGCGCAATGAGCTGCGGCAGGGTGTCGATGCCGTCCACGCCGAAGACGAGGTCCACATACGGGTAGCTCTGGCGCAGCTTTTCCACCACATGCTTCTGGTTGGCCATGCAGCCGCACAGGCCGATCATCAGGCCGGGCTTTTTCTCCTTCAGGCCCTTGAGCGCGCCCACATTGCCGAAAACGCGCTGCTCGGCGTGCTCGCGGACGGCGCAGGTGTTGAAGAGGATGAGGTCGGCGTCTTCGGGCTTGTCGCACAGGCCGTAGCCGATATCCACCAGCACACCCTTGATGCGCTCGCCGTCGTTGACGTTCTGCTGGCAGCCGTAGCTGTGGACGAAGGCCAGCGGCGGGGTGTCGTATGTCTTGCGCACCAGCTCTGCGGCGGTGGCGTTGTGTTCAAATGCAATGTACTCCAATGATGAAACCATCCTTCGGTTCGATATTTTCAGAAAGCTCCTTTTAGTATACCCTGTTTTGCGCCGCAGGGCAAGTAGGAAGTGTGAATTTTTCGGTTCAGACGGAGGCTTCGGCCTGCTTTTGTGCGCAGGCCTCGCACAGGCCGAACAGGACCACCGCGCAGTCCTGCACGACGCCCTTCTGGCTGCGGACCAGCTTCATCACCTGCTTTTCGTCCACATCGGCGTCCACGACGCTTCCGCAGGCGTTGCAGTAGAGGTGGCTGTGCCAGCACAGGGTGTGGTCGAACCGGTCGGCCTTGCCGGGGATGGAGACGCGGCGCACCCGGCCCGCCTCCACCAGACTGTTCAGGTTGCGGTAGACTGTGCCGAGGCTCAGGCCGGGGCACTCCGGTGCAGCTTTGTCAAAAATCTCTTCTGCGGTGGGGTGGTCGCAGAGTTCTTCCACCTTCCGCAAAACCAGCTCGCGCTGCTTGGAATAACGCATAAGTTCCTCCTGTTGTGGTTTTTATACTTTGTCTTCGCCCTTGACGCGGGCCCAGTAGGCGCGGGTCGCCTGTTCGTTTTTGTTTTCCCCAAAGGTGTAGTACCGGACATCCCTGAGCACATCGGGCAGGTATTGCTGCTCGACCCAGTGGTTCGGGTAGTCGTGGGCGTATTTGTAGTTCTGCCCCTTGACGAGGGCATCCTCGCCGTCAAAGTGCTTGTTCTGCAGCTGGCGCGGGATCGGCCCGGTGCGCCCGGCCTGCACATCCGCGATGGCGGCATTGATCGCATCGTGGGCGCTGTTGGACTTGGGGCTGGTTGCCACCAGAATGACCGCATCCGCCAGTGGGAGCCGGGCTTCCGGCAGGCCCACCATGTTGGCCGCGTCAATGGCCGCCTTGACGATGGGGATGATCTGCGGGTAGGCAAGGCCCACATCCTCGCAGGCACAGACCATCAGGCGGCGGCAGGCCGAGGGCAGATCCCCTGCTTCCAGAAGGCGGGCCAGATAGTGGAGCGCTGCGTCCGGGTCGGAGCCGCGCATGGATTTCTGGTAGGCAGAGACGATGTCGTAATGGTCATCGCCGTCCCGGTCGTACCGCATGGCGGTGCGGCGGGTGACCTGCCGGATCATTTCCAAGGAAATATGCTTGCCTTGCTCGTCCTGCGGCGCGGCGGTAACGGCAAAATCGAGGCAGCCCAGCGCCTTGCGCAGGTCGCCGCCGGCACTCTCGGCAAGGTACGTGCAGGCGTCTGGGTCCATCGTGACCGGGACGCCCTCCGATGCCGAGAGCTTTTCCAGCGCGTTGTGCAGGCCCTGCTCCACATCCGCCGCCGCCAGTGACCGGAACTCGAACACTGTGCAGCGGGACAGCAGCGCATTATAGATGTAGAAGTAGGGGTTTTCGGTGGTGGATGCGATGAGGGTGACGCTGCCGTCCTCGATGCACTCCAACAGGCTCTGCTGCTGCTTTTTGTTCAGGTACTGGATCTCGTCGAGGTAGAGCAGGATGCCCCCTGCCCCGGCCAGTGTGCCGATGTCCTTGAGGACCGCCTTGATGTCGCCGGTGCCGCAGGAGGTGCCGTTGAGCTTGTGGAGGGTCATCCCGCTGTTTTCGGCAATGATGCGGGCCACGGTGGTCTTGCCGGTGCCGGAGGGGCCGTAGAAGATCATGTTGGGGATCTTTCCGCTCTCAATGGTGCGGCGGAACACCCGCCCCGGTGCCAGCAGATGCTGCTGCCCACAGACCTCGGCCAGTGTTTTGGGGCGCAGACGCTGCGCCAGCGGTTCGTTCATCGGTCGTTCCTCCTCTTTGCTCATCTGAGACAATTTCCTGTTTATCATAGTATACCGCATTTCCCCGCTGAGGACAAGCGCTTCTTTGGCAGGGGCCTGCTCCGATATCGTAAAATTTATTTACAAACCCGTCGAAACATGGTATCATCAGGCTATCCTTATGTGAAACGAGGCGATCTCATGCGCAAAGCTTCCCCGGCGGAAGACCTTTCCGCCAAAAAGGCGCTGGCGCGCACGGTCATTGACCGATTGAAACAGGAATACCCGGACGCAGGCTGCACGTTGGACTACGACCACGCCTGGCAGCTGCTGGTCAGCGTGCGGCTGGCTGCACAGTGCACCGACGCGCGGGTGAACATCGTCGTGCAGGACCTGTTTGCAAAGTACCCCGATGTGGCGTCGCTGGCCGCTGCCGAACCGGAGGACATCGAAGCCATCGTCAAGCCGTGCGGGCTGGGCCGCAGCAAGGCGCGGGATATCTCGGCCTGTATGCGGATGCTGCGTGACCGGTACGACTGCAAGGTGCCCACCACCTTTGAAGAGCTGCTGGCGCTGCCCGGCGTGGGCCGGAAGAGCGCGAACCTTATCATGGGTGATGTGTTCGGCAAGCCTGCCATCGTAACGGACACCCACTGCATCCGCCTGTGCAATAAGATCGGTCTGGTGGACGGCATCAAAGAACCGCAGAAAGTCGAAATGGCGCTGTGGAAGATCATCCCGCCCGAAGAGGGCAGCGACCTGTGCCATCGGTTCGTCATGCACGGCCGGGCCGTCTGCAATGCCCGCAAACCCGAATGTGAACGGTGCTGCCTGAAGGATGTCTGCCGGTACGCGGCAGAGCAGGCAGCTGCACAAACCAAATAGGAGGTCTCATTATGATCACACTCTCGATCCTGATCGTCATCGCGCTCATCTGCGCTTTGGTCGGCTGCCTGATGGGCCTGTTCTCCCTTGTGGGGCTGCTGGCCTCGCTGGTCATCGGCGTACTGGTGGGCGCACTGGCCGGGTACATCGCAGGCCGCTTTATGGGCACCGAGACATCGTTTGCCCGCAACGCCGTTCTGGGTGTGCTGGGCAGCTTTGTCGGCGAGTTTCTGTTCGGCCTGGTCGGCATCCACGCGACCGGGAGCTTCAGTTCCTTTGTCATCTCCATCCTCGGTGCCTGCGTTTGCATCTGGGTGGACAATAAGCTATTCAAAAAGGGCTGATTTCCCGGAGCTGTCAGCGCTCTGCATTTGCTCTCCCGTTTGGGAGAGCTTTTTTGTTTTCTCCCCTTGACAAATATATCGACGCACGATATAATACAATTACGATATATCGTGTGTCGATACAAAGTGAGGCGATACAATGGAAAATTTGGCTCTGACGGAATCCACTTACTACATCCTGCTTTCCCTCTACCACCCACAACACGGTTACGGCATCATGCAGCAAACCGAACAGCTCTCCGGAGGGCGAGTGCGGCTGGCCGCCGGGACTCTGTATGGGGCGCTGAACTCGCTGTGCGAGAAAGGCTGGATCGCTCCCCTGCCCATGGAAAGCGGGAGCCGCAAGAAGGAATATCAACTCACGGAAACGGGCCTGGCCGTGCTCAAGCGGGAGCTGGCCCGCCTGGAAGAGCTGGCCGCGAATGGCCGCACCATCCTGAAGGAGGAATTGTCATGAGTGAGACGAAAACCCTGCACAAATGGTTCTGGGTCTGGGAATTTGAAAAAGAAGAACGCTGGCTCAACGAGATGGCACAGGAGGGCTGGGCGCTGACGTGTGGCGGCTTCTGTACCTATGTTTTCGAAAAGACCGAGCCGGGCGAATACATCATCCGGGTAGAAACACTGGACAACTCTTCTGATTTTGAAAATTTCATGGAGGAGCTTGGGGCCGAATCCGTTGGCCGCTGCTTCCGCTGGGGCTACTTCCGCCGCAAATCGGAACTGGGCGAGTTCAACATGTTCTCCGACATCGACTCCCGCATCGCCCATCTGGACAAAATCGGCAAAATGCTGTTCCTGCTCTGTATGGCAAATATCGTGATTGGCCTTGCGAATTGTACCGGGGCCACCAGCAGCCGCCTGGGCTGGCTCAACCTGTTGTGCGCCGCCCTGCTGGCTTACGGGCTGGGCCGCATTCACGGAATGCGTGACGGGCTGAAACATGACCGTGCTCTCCACGAGTGACCCGCTCCCCTGCCCAGTGATGAAGAAATTGTAAAAAGAAATCTGACCCGCTTGCATTCCGGTGCAGGCGGGTATATTATTATCGCATGCAAATAGTTATCAAGTGTTAAATATTTGCAGTAGATAACAAACAAGGAGGTTCCCCATGCCGAAGGAAAACGCCCCGGAGCTGTTCGGGCTGTTCCACTACATCCACCAGCTGAGCGACGAAGCCAAGCGCGGGATGAAGGCATCGCTGGAAGAGTGCCCCCGGTGTCATTTCGTGATGCTGGAAGGCGTTCTGGCGAACATTGAACAGCACGGAACGGATGGAAGCATCTATGTTTCCGACCTGGCCGCTGCCGTCCGGCAGCCGATGCCCGCCGTTTCGCGGTGGCTGCGCCAGCTGGAGCAGGATGGACTGATCGAACGCATCACCGACCCGAACGACCGCCGCAAGACACTGGTGCACGTCACCGAAAAAGGCCTTGCTTCCAGCCGCCAGTGCGAACTGGCCCTCAGCGGGTATTTCGACCGGGTGGCGCGCCGCCTGACGCCTCAGCAGCTGACCCAGCTGCAGGAGCTGAAGGATGTTCTGCTGGATGCGGTGATGGCCGAAAATGCGGAATTCCAGACCAAATCGAAGGGAGACAATCAAAATGGGTAAGATCTTCAAGCAGCTGGCCCGCCACTGGGCCGCCTGCCTGGTCGTGATCGGCCTGCTGTTCGTGCAGGCGTACTGCGACCTTTCCCTGCCGGACTACACGAGCAAGATCGTGGATACCGGCATCCAGCAGGGCGGCATCGAAAGCCCCCTGCCCCAGACCCTGCGCTCCTCCACGCGGGATGCGCTGTCGCTTTTGATGAGCGAAGAGGACGCAGAGACCTTCCGGAACGCCTACGGATATTACATTCAGGACGACGGCGTTCTGAAGCTCCGCGCTGACCTGACCGCCGAGGAGCGTGCTTCTCTGGAAGAGATCGTCACCATGCCGGACATCGTGCTGTATATGGCTGCTTCGCAGGCTGCCAATGGCACCGGGATGCCCGCGCAGGGCATGGCTCCCCTTTCGGAGTATCCGGCTGCTTCCAGCGAGGCCGCTGAGAGCGCAGCCTCCTCGGAAAACACTGAGGATACCGCAGCGGAGACCATCGCCCCCACTGCTGCCGATCTGGACGCCGTGTGCGCCCAGTTTGCGGCCATGGCGCAGATGCCGGGCTTCTCCCGCGAGATGATCCAGCAGCAGCTTGCCAGCGCAATGGCACAGATCGACGAGACGACCCTTTCCAGCATGGCCAGCCAGGCCACCCTGCTGGTCAGCCTGGAATACGAGGCGCAGGGCGTCGCACACGACGTCCAGATGCAGTATCTGTTCCGGGTCGGCGGGCAGATGCTGGGCCTGACGCTGCTGATGGTGGTGGTCGCCATTCTGGTGGGCCTCATCGCCTCCCGCGTGTCGGCTGCCATCGGCCGTGACCTGCGTCGGCAGACCTTCTCCTCTGTCATCCATTTCTCCAATGCAGAGATCGAGAATTTCTCCACCGCTTCCCTCATCACCCGCACCACCAACGACATCCAGCAGGTGCAGTTCGTCTGCGTCATCCTGCTGCGCATGGTGGCCTATGCGCCCATTCTGGGCATCGGCGGTGTGCTCCATGTCGTGCAGGGCAACACCGGCCTTGCCTGGATCATCGTGCTGGACGTGGTCCTTCTGCTCTGCCTCATCGTGTTCCTGATGAACATCGCGATGCCGAAATTCAAGATCATGCAGACCCTTGTGGACAAGCTGAACCTCGTCAGCCGCGAGATTTTGACCGGCGTGATGCCGGTGCGCGCGTTCAGCCGCGAGACCTTCGAGGAAGAGCGCTTTGACAAGGCCAGCAAGGAGCTGATGGGCACCCAGCTGTTCACCAACCGCGCCATGGTCGCCATGATGCCCTTTATGACCCTTATCATGAACGGCACCAGCCTGCTCATCGTCTGGTTCGGCGGCAAGGCCATGGATGCCGGCAACATGCAGGTGGGCGAGATGATCGCCTTCATCACCTACACGATGCAGATCGTCATGTCCTTCCTGATGCTGGCAATGGTGGCCGTGATGCTGCCCCGTGCCGGTGTGGCCGCAGACCGCATCGACGAAGTGTGCCGTACCACCGCTTCCATCCACGACCCCGACGAAGCCGCCGCCCAGCCTGCGCGGGAGCGCAGCCACTGGAACGGTGTGGTGCGATTCGAGGATGTGAGCTTCCGCTTCCCCGGTGCCGACAGCGACGCGCTGGAGCACATCAGCTTTACCGCAAAGCCCGGCGAGACCACTGCCATCATCGGCTCCACCGGCTGCGGCAAGAGCACCCTGCTCAACCTGATCCCCCGCTTCTACGACGTGACCGGCGGCAGCGTGACCGTGGACGGCATCGACGTGCGCCAGATGCCCCAGGCACAGCTGCACGACCTGCTGGGCTATGTGCCCCAGAAGGGCGTGCTGTTCAGCGGCACCATCGACAGCAACCTGAAGTTCGGCGGGGACCACATCACCGACGCCGCCGTGAAAAAGGCCGCTGCCATCGCCCAGGCCACCGAGTTCATCGACGCAAAGCCGGAGGGCTACGCAAGCCCCATCGCCCAGGGCGGTTCCAACGTGTCCGGCGGCCAGAAACAGCGCCTGTCCATCGCCCGTGCCATTGCCAAGGACCCCAAAATTTATCTGTTCGACGACAGTTTCTCGGCCCTGGACTACAAGACCGACGTGGCCCTGCGCCGCGCCCTGAAGGCCCAGACCGACAACGCCACCGTCATCATCGTGGCACAGCGCATCTCCACCGTGCTGCACGCAAACCAGATCCTGGTGCTGGACGAGGGCCGTCTGGTGGGCAAGGGCACCCATGCCCAGCTCATGGCCAGCTGCCCGGAGTATCAGGAGATCGCCCGCAGCCAGCTGAGCCAGAAGGAACTGGACCTTGAACAACTGAATCCGGAAAAGGAGGGTGTGTGATATGCCAAGACCCGGACGCATGACCACCGAGCGCGCCAAGGACTTCAAGGGCACGCTGCGGCAGCTCCTCCAGACCATGAGCCACTACAAACTGCCGCTCATCACGGCCATTGTCTTTGCCATTCTGTCCACCATCTTCAACATTGCCGGCCCCAAGGTGCTGGCCAAAGCCACCACGGCCCTTGCCACCGGCTGGATCGCCAAGCTGCGCGGCACCGGCAGCATCGACTTTGTGTATATTGGCCGGGTGCTGCTGTTTTTGCTGGGCATGTACCTGCTGAGCAGCGCCTTCAGCTTTATCCAGGGCTGGCTGATGACCGGCCTTTCCCAGAAGGTCTGCTACGACTTCCGCCGCCAGATCAGCGAGAAGATCGACCGCCTGCCCCTGGCCTACTTTGAAAAGCGCACCGTAGGCGAGGTGCTGTCCCGCATCACCAACGACGTGGACACCCTGGGCCAGAGCCTGAACCAGAGCATCACCCAGCTCATCACCAGCGTGACCACCATGATCGGCGTGCTGATCATGATGCTGTCCATCAGCCCCCGCATGACCCTGATCGCCATCCTGATTTTGCCGGTATCGCTGGCACTGGTGCTGCTGGTGGTCAGGTTCAGCCAGAAGTACTTCAAGGCCCAGCAGGCCACCCTGGGCGTGGTGAACGGCCAGGTAGAGGAGGTCTATGCCGGCCACAACGTGGTCAAGGCCTTCAACCGCGAGGCCGTGGTGCTGAACGACTTCAACGCCGCCAACGACAAGCTGTACGAATCCGCCTGGAAGAGCCAGTTCCTCTCCGGCCTGATGATGCCCATCATGAACTTTGTGGGCAACCTGGGCTATGTGGCGGTGGCCATCGTGGGCAGCATTTTTGCCGCAAACGGCGTTATCACCATTGGTGATATTCAGGCCTTTATCCAGTACGTCAAAAACTTTACCCAGCCCATCCAGCAGCTTTCGCAGGTGTCCAATATGCTGCAAAGCATGGCTGCTGCTGCCGAGCGGGTGTTCGAGTTTTTGAACGAGCCGGAGGAAGCGCAGCTGGCAGACCCCGCCCGCCGCGCCGACCCCGCCGACATTGACGGACAGGTCACCTTTGACCATGTGCGTTTCGGCTACACCCCGGACAAGACCGTCATCCACGACTTCAGCTGCACGGTGCAGCCCGGCCAGAAGGTAGCCATCGTAGGCCCCACCGGTGCGGGCAAGACCACCATGGTCAAGCTGCTGATGCGCTTTTACGATGTGGACGCCGGTTCTATCACCCTGAACGGCCACAATGTGCGGGACTTTGACCGCAGCGCTCTGCGCGAGGGCTTTGGCATGGTGTTGCAGGACACATGGCTGTTCAAGGGCACCATTATGGAGAACATCCGTTACGGCCGGCTGGACGCCACCGATGAAGAGGTGATTGCTGCCGCAAAGGCTGCCAACGCCGACCACTTTATCCGCACCCTGCCCGGCGGCTACCAGATGGAACTGAACGAGGACGCCTCCAACGTCAGTCAGGGACAGAAGCAGCTGCTTACCATCGCCCGCACCATTCTGGCAGACAACCGCATCCTGATTTTGGACGAGGCCACCAGCAGCGTGGATACTCGCACTGAGCAGCGCATCCAGACCGCCATGGACCGCCTGATGGAGGGGCGCACCAGCTTTGTCATCGCCCACCGCCTTTCCACCATCCGGGATGCCGACCTCATCCTTGTGATGCGGGACGGCGACATTGTGGAGCAGGGCACCCACGACCAGCTGATCGAGGCCGGCGGCTTCTACGCCGACCTGTACAACAGCCAGTTCGAGGATGTGGTGGATTAAAGCACCTGTCATCACGATATAATTGCAAAAAGAGCACCTGTCGCCTTTTTAGGGCAATAGGTGCTCTTTGTTTTACCCTCTCAGTCATCGCTGCGCGATGCCAGCTCCCCCCGAGAGGGGGGAGCTTTTCTACATCTGTCGGTACCTGAGAGGGTTTTCGTCTTTTCTTTATGATTCCTCCACCGGTTCCAGCTTCAGGCCGAACAGCTTTTCCGAGAGGGACGGCAGCTGTTGCTGCAAGGCGCGGACATAGGCCATCACCACCGAGTCCGGCTCCGCTTTCGTAACAATACCAAACCGCATTCCCTTGTTCCAATCCAGAATAAACACCTGTGAAGGATCCGGTCTGCGGTAGTACACTGCCGGGGTCAGCATCAGGCTGGGCAGTTCATACTGTACACTTTTTACGCTGCGAATGATTTCTGCCTGTCGTCTCGCAGCCTCGTGCAGCAATGCGGTCTCATACAGTGACTGCTCTGGTGTTTCTGCAAACATCCACCGATACTGCACCGCCTGTTCCAGCGTAATATATCCACGGGGCACCTCCGGCGGCGTATGAAATGGGACGCCGATCTCTGGCATATACACTACCGGATAAAAGTGCAAGCCTCGCGCCGCGATCTCTGCACACTCGATCTGTAATGAAAGATCGATCTCATCATTCAGCAACGCCCTCCAGACATCCTTTATGCTGGCACAGCGGTGCATTATAGGAGAAAAGCGGTTGCTCAACTCCCCTGTAGCGGCAAACAGGTCAAAGCCTAGCATTTGCAGCGGCATATTCTGATGTCCGATCAGTAGATGCCGTTTGGGTGGATTTGCATTCAGCTTTACTGCCTGCGCATGATGCACCGCCTCATCGTACAATTCCAGCAGCTGCTTTGCCTTGGGGTAAAAATCCCATCCCGCCGGGGTCAGCACCACACGGCGCGGCACATGCTGGAACAGTTCAAACTGCAATTGCCCTTCCAGCGTGCGAATCTGCTGCGAAAGTGCCGACTGTGAAAGATACAGCGCCTCTGCCGCCGCAGAAAAGCTGTTCATCTCCACGATCTTTACAAAGCCCGCCATCGCGCTCTGGTTCATTCTTTCCTTCCCCCCAAATACATTAGGTTTTCCTTAATTATAATATGATAAACTTGAATTGTAAACAGCATTTTTCTACGCTACAATTGTTAAGGATTCAGCAAAGTGGCCTTCACCTTGCTGCACAACAAGAAGGAAAACAAGAAGAGAAAAAAGAAAGAGAGCGTACCTATGAACAAGATTTCCCGTAAGGGCTTTATCAAGATCGCCGCTGCTGCTGCCATGAGCGGTGTGACCGCCGGTGCTTTGGCTGCCTGCAATGCCGCCTCCGGCTCTGCTTCCGCTTCCACTTCCGGTGCTGCCGGCCAGTACACCCCCGGCACCTACGAGGGCACTGCCGAGGGTATCTCCTCCACTGTCAAGGTCACCATGACCTTCTCCGACAGCGCTGTCACCGATGTGATGGTGGACACCTCCGGCGAGACCGCTTCCTACGGCGCTGCCGCTGCCGATGAGCTGCGCGAGCAGCTGATGGCTGCCGGTTCTGCCGAGATCGACGGTGTTTCCGGCTCCACCGTCACCTCTAACGCCGTGATGAAGGCCGCCAAGAGCTGCTACGCACAGGCAAAGGGCGAGGCCGTGGTCTCCAGCGTGCAGCTGCCCACCGGCGATGAGAACGACTGGCTGGGCAAAGAGCCTGACATCGACGAGGCTTCCATCACCGAGACATGGGATACCGATATCGTCATTGTGGGCGCTGGCAACGGTGGTATGTGCGCAGCCGCTTATGCTGCACAGAACGGACTGGACTTCCGCATCATCGAGCAGAATTCTGCCGTTATGGATACCCGCCACTGGTACGGCACCATCGACAGCAGCGAAGCAAAGAAAAAGGGCATCGCTCCTGTTGACCGCGCCGAGCTGCTGAGCGAGATCTCCCGCTCCATGGGCGGTCGCTGCGACCAGCGCGTAGTTAAGACCTGGATCAATGAGTCTGCCGCCATGCACGATTTTGTTTCCGGCATTCTGGAAAGCGAGCCCTACAACTATGTATGCAACCTGACCTCCGGCGATGAATCCAAATGGCCGGATGATACGCAGGTGAGCCAGAGCAAGCTGATGTTCCCTGTGCAGCAGGTCGACTACAGCAGCGCCGAAAAGCCCCGCAACGTGGTATTTCAGGAGTATATCGAGAGCAAGGGCTACAGCATCGACTTTAACACCGGCCTTGCCAAGCTGGAAAAGGATGCCGACGGCCGCATCACCGGCGTTATCGCCCAGAGCACTGCCGACGACCACTTCATCCGCATCAACGCAGCCAAGGGCGTACTGCTGGCCTGTGGCGGCTATGCAGGCAATCCCTACATGATGGAGCAGCTGGACCCGCTGGGCACCAGCGTGACCACCGCCTGCTCCTATACCCCTGCTGACAAGGGCTATGGTATCCGCGCCGCTATCTGGGCAGGTGCACATCTGGATGCAGAGCCTGCTCCCGTGCTGTTCGACCGCGGTCTGGTGGCACCCGGTGTGGATGCCGGTTATGCGGACAACGGCTCTGCCTTTGGCGGCAAGGCCTTCCCCGGCACTGTGGGTCAGTACAACCCCGGCAGCCAGCCCTTCCTGAAGGTCAACCGCCATGGCGAGCGTTTTATGAACGAAAGTCAGGAATACGACAATGCCTCCCATGCTTCTTTCCAGCAGCCGGGGCACGTTTATGCCATGATCCACGATGCAAACTTCCGCAGCGACGTAGATCGTTTCCACACCATCGGTTGCTCTGCACTGACCCGTTACATCCCCGGCATGATGGAAGCTCAGCTGGAGCAGTACGAGGGTGAGGGCCTGATCATGAAGGCGGACACCATTGAAGAGCTTGCCGACAAGATGGGCTTTACCGGTGCTGACAAGGACAACTTTGTAGCCACCGTTGCCCGCTACAATGAGCTGTACGACAAACAGAACGACGAGGACTTCGGCAAGCCTGCAAGCCGCCTGAGCGCCATCCGCACCGCGCCCTTCTACGGCTGCTGGCTGGGTGCCTCTCTGCTGTGCAGTATGCAGGGTATTTCCATCACTGAAAACTGCCAGGCGAAGGATAGCAACAACGAGCCCATTCCCGGCCTGTACATTACCGGCGATATGTCCGGTAGCTTCTTCCAGAACAACTACCCCTGCGTCATGGGCGGCACCGCTTGTGGCCGCACCCTGACCTTTGCCATCAAATCCGTCAAGCAGATGGCTGGTCTTGAGAACGCCTGATAAAGCGCAGTTCTCCGGCATACTCTAAGCGTTTCTTCTTTTTCATGTGAAGAGGGGCGGTCCCATTTGGGGCTGCCCCTCTTTGTGTTTTTGCCCCGCACGCCCTCTACACAAATGCCCGCGATTGTGCTATGATAAGCGTGGAACCGGGCAGTTCATCCCGCCCGGTCAGAGATCGAGGTGTTTGTACAAATGTCGGATATTCTGGATACCTTACGGCAGGAAGGGGTGGACCCCGCCCTGCTTGCGGCAGTGCAGGAATACCGCGCCGCCCATACGCTCAGCGAGGCGCTGCGCCCGCGCATCCCCGCCCCTGCCTTTACCTACTACGGCAAAGAGGTGTGGGAG
>OMGK01000594.1_pt1 | contig 24279 bp, 20 predicted proteins | sample 1645881 | NCBI WGS metagenome assembly OMGK01 (sample SAMN00849303, study PRJEB25192) | human gut metagenome
GCATTCCTCGAGAAGAAATATACGGCCCTCTGCCTCTACCCCGACGAAATAGCCTGCAAACGGCTCTGGATAAAGTGCTTCGGAGACGAAGAAACCTTCATCGACTCCTTCCTGATCGGCCATTACAGCCGCAAGCGGATGCTCGCAGCCGAAGAGGACGGCCGTCTGGCGGCCATGCTGCACCTGATCCCGTTCGAAAGCGAGCTGGGGCGCACGACCTACATCTACGGCGTGGCGACCGACCCCGACTACCGGGGCCGGGGCCTGGCCTCCGGATTGATGCGCGAGGCGATGCGGCGGATCGCAGAAGAAGGGGCCGACGCCGCGATCCTTATCCCAAGCCAGGAAAGCCTCAAGGACTTTTACGCCCCGTTCGGCTTCGAAGACCGGTCGCTTCCGGTCGTTTTCGAAGCGCCGGACGACTTCGACTTCGGCTCGGGCAATCAGGAACAGGATCGGGCTATGGTCTGGCGCCGCAACAACAGCGCACCGCTGCCCGAACGTTTGCACTGCCGGCTTCTCTGATCCCGCAAAGAACCGTTCCGCAGAAAGTACGGCCGGACGCCTCGAGGCGTCCGGCCGTACTTTCTCAGGTCCTTCCGAACACCCGCTTCCGCGCGATCGGATCCGAAGATTCCACTCTTTCGGAGAAGAAGTGACCGATTATCGACAAAAAAACGTCGAAATCATTGCAAATCATTCGTCAAATGTTTAATTTTGTTAGATTAAAGACTGATATTGTTAATTTTAAGTAAAATCAATCACCATATGAAGAAGCTTATATCTGCTGCCGAAGCGGCGGGAATGGTAAAAGACGGAATGACGGTCATGATCGGCGGCTTTCTGGGCAACGGAAGCCCCCACGCGATCATCGACGCACTGGTTGAATCGGGCGTAAAGGACCTCACCCTCATCGTGAACGATACGGCTTATCCGGACAAAGGCTGCGGACGGCTGATCGCCGGGAAGCAGGTCCGCAAAGTGATCGTATCGCACATCGGCACCAACCCCTGCACCAGCGAGCAGATGAACAGCGGCGAACTGGAGATCGAATTCTGCCCGCAGGGAACGCTGGCCGAACGGGTTCGTTCGGGCGGGGCAGGTCTGGGCGGTGTGCTCACTCCGGTCGGACTCGGAACGATCGTAGCCGAAGGCAAACAAATCATCAACGTCGATGGCAAGGATTACCTGCTCGAAAAACCGCTGCGGGCCGACGTAGCCCTGCTCGGCGCGAGCCTGGCCGACCGATCGGGCAACCTGGTCTATAAAGGCACGTCACAGAATTTCAACCCGTTGATGGCCACCGCAGCCGACCTGGTGATCGCCGAGGTGCGGGAGCTGGTAGAAACCGGAGCGATAGCCCCCGAAGCGGTCCGCACGCCGGGTATCTTCGTAGATTACATGGTCGCTCCGGCCAAATAACCGAACGGCCGAAAGAACAAATCCGCATCTCAATCGAATTAAAAATATCAGGTTATGGAAAAATCAATGATACGGCTTCGGATGAGTGCCAAAGACGCTCATTACGGAGGCAATCTGGTGGACGGCGCCCATATGGTGCATCTGTTCGGCGACGTGGCCACCGAACTGTTGATCATGCACGACGGCGACGAAGGACTGTTCGTGGCCTACGACAACGTCGAATTTCTCGCCCCGGTCTATGCCGGCGATTATATCGAAGCGGTGGGCGAAATCGTGAAGGTGGGCAACACCTCGCGCAAGATGGTCTTCGAAGCCCGCAAAGTGGTCGCTGCACGCCCCGACATCTCGCCCTCTGCGGCCGACGTACTCAAAGAGCCCGTCGTGGTCTGCCGTGCCAGCGGCACGTGCGTCGTAAAAAAAGAGGACCAGCGCATCCCTGAGAGCCGCTAACGGAATTTTCGGCCCGTTCCGGACACGAAAGCGTCCCGCGATGCGAAGACCGCAGGCAGGAGCGCCGGAGAGAGAAAACGGCCGATGCGACCGGAAATTCTCGGCGAACAGGTCCGAACAGGTTTAGCCGCCACATCGGACAAAGCAACGGAATTCAACCATTTTCAAACTTTTCAACCAAAGACCCCATGGAAAAACTGATCATAACGGCCGCGATCTGCGGAGCGGAAGTACTCAAGGAACACAACCCCGCAGTCCCCTACACGGTGGAAGAGTGCGCCCGGGAGGCCAAGTCGGCCTACGATGCCGGCGCGAGCATCATCCACCTGCACGTGCGCAACGACGACGGCCAACCCACGCAGGATAAAAACCGCTTCAAACAGGTTATGGACGCTATCCGTGCGGTTTGCCCGGACGTAATCATCCAGCCTTCGACGGGAGGTGCCGTCGGCATGACCAACGACGAACGGCTGCAACCTACGGAGCTGCTCCCCGAAATGGCGACCCTCGACTGCGGCACGCTCAATTTCGGCGGCGATGAAATCTTCGAGAACACGGAGAACACGATCAAGTACTTCGGTCAGAAGATGATCGAGCGGGGCATCAAACCCGAGCTGGAGGTCTTCGACAAGAGTATGATCGAAATGGCGCTCCGCCTGCACAAGAAGGGCTATATCGCCGACCCCATGCATTTCGACTTCGTGATGGGTGTGAACGGCGGCATCGGAGGCGACATCCGGGATTTCGTCTTCCTGCGGGGCAGCATTCCGGCCGATGCGACCTACACGGTAGCCGGCGTGGGACGCTACGAATTTCCGTTGGCGGCCCTGGCGATCATCGACGGCGGCCACGTGCGCGTAGGTTTCGAGGACAACGTCTATCTCTCCAAAGGCGTTCCGGCCAAATCCAACGGCGAACTGGTCGAGAAGGTCGTTCGCATGGCCAAAGAGTTCGGACGCGAGGTCGCTACACCGGACGAAGCTCGCCGCATTCTGGGACTCAAGAAATAAGATCACCCAAAAAACATCAACACTGCAACACAACAAAACACCATAATGAAAAAAGGACATAAATACGGCACACACCGGGTAATCTCCCCGAAGGGCGTGCTTCCCCAGCCGGCAGACAAGCTGGACAACAACATGGACGAGATCTACGACAACGAGATCCTAATCGACGTACAGACCCTCAACATCGACTCGGCCAGCTTCACCCAGATCTCGAACCAGGCCGGAGGCGACAAAGCCAAGATCGCCGAGATCATGCTCGACATCGTCGAAAAACAAGGAAAACACCGCAATCCGGTAACCGGATCGGGCGGCATGCTGCTGGGTACGGTCGAGAAGATCGGCGACGCGCTCGTCGGCAAGACCGACCTCAAGGTAGGCGACAAGATCGCCACGCTGGTTTCGCTGTCGCTTACTCCGCTGCGGATCGACAAGATCAAGGAGATTCGCCCCGATGTCGATCAGGTCGATATCGATGGCAAGGCGATCCTGTTCGAAAGCGGCATCTACGCCAAAATACCTTCCGACCTGCCCGAAAAGCTGGTAATGTCGGCCCTCGACGTGGCCGGAGCTCCGGCACAGGTAGCCAAACTGGTTCGCCCCGGCAACACGGTGCTGATTATCGGCGCAGCTGGCAAATCCGGCATGCTCTGCTGCTACGAGGCTCGCAAGCGGGTCGGCGTAACGGGCAAAGTGATCGGACTCTGTTACAGTCCCGAGGAGAAGGAGCGCCTGGACAAGTTGGGCTTCTGCCACGAGGTCGTCTGCATGGACGCTCGTCAGCCGATTCCGGTACTCGAAAAGATTACGGAGCTGACCAATGGCGAAATGTGCGACATCACCATCAACAATGTGAATGTTCCCGACACCGAAATGACCAGCATCCTCTGTACGAAGAATACGGGCATCGTCTATTTCTTCTCGATGGCCACGAGCTTCACGAAAGCCGCTCTCGGCGCCGAAGGCGTCGGCAGCGACGTGACGATGATTATCGGAAACGGCTATACGAAGGGACATGCGGAGATCACGCTTCAGGAGTTCCGCGAATGCGAAGCCTTGAGAAAGATATTCACCGAGCTGTACGCCTAACCGATACGAACGACACCTGCCGCCTTTCCTCATCGTCCCCGCCCGGCGCAAATTAAAAAAGCAGGACGGATCCGACTTACCGAGGCAGGAGGCACTCATCGAAAATAGCCGTCCGCCGCATTCGTTTTCGATGAGCGGACGGCGAAAACAAACGCTCGCTACATCGGCGAAAAAACACAAACCGCAACAACGTAACAATCGAACGAAACAAATAAAATCAAATGACACCTCTCACACCCGCAATGAGCCGCAGAAAAGAATTCTTTCCCGAAGTGACCGACCAGCAATGGAACGACTGGCACTGGCAGGTAAAAAACAGGATTGAGACCGTAGATGAGCTCAAGAAATACATCAAGCTGACCGCTGAAGAGGAGGAAGGCATCCGTGAATCGCTCAAAACGCTCCGTATGGCCATCACGCCCTACTACCTGACGCTGATCGATCCGGAAAATCCGCACTGCCCGATCCGCAAGCAGGCCATTCCTACCGTCGAGGAGCTGAAGCGCTCGCCCGCCGACCTGGAAGATCCCCTGCATGAGGACAGCGACTCGCCCGTACCGGGTCTGACGCACCGTTACCCCGACCGGGTACTGTTCCTGATTACCGACATGTGCTCGATGTACTGCCGCCACTGCACGCGCCGCCGCTTCGCCGGCCAGCACGACTGTGCAACCCCCGAGAAACAGATCGACGACTGCATCGACTACATCGCCCGTACACCGCAGGTACGCGACGTGCTGCTCTCGGGCGGCGACGCCCTGCTGGTGAGCGACGAAAAACTCGAATATATCATCAGCCGTCTGCGTGCCATTCCCCACGTGGAGATCATCCGCATCGGCTCGCGCACCCCGGTCGTGCTGCCTCAACGCATCACACCGGAATTGGTGAACATGCTCAAGAAATACCACCCGATCTGGCTGAACACCCACTTCAATCATCCGAACGAAGTGACCCCCGAATCGAAGCAGGCCTGCGCACGTCTGGCCGACGCCGGTATTCCCCTGGGCAACCAGTCGGTGTTGCTGCGCGGTGTGAACGACTGCACGCACATCATGAAAAAGCTCGTGCACGAACTGGTGAAGATGCGTGTGCGTCCCTACTATATTTATATCTGCGACCTGTCGCTGGGCATCGGACACTTCCGCACTCCGGTATCGAAAGGCATCGAAATCATCGAGAACCTCCGGGGACACACCTCGGGTTACGCCGTTCCGACATTCGTCGTGGACGCTCCGGGCGGTGGTGGCAAGATTCCTGTCATGCCGAACTATGTCATCTCGCAGGCTCCGAACCGCGTGGTACTCCGCAACTACGAAGGTGTGATCACGACCTATACGGAACCGACCGACTACAAGGACGAATGCCACTGCGAAGAGTGCGAGAAAGCACGTCGGAAGGAAGGCGTGGCCGAGTTGTTGAGCGGCGGACGTCTTTCGCTCGAGCCGTCCGAATTGAGCCGCAAGACCCGTAACCACAACCATTAGAACGTAACGCTGCAAGACCAGCCCGCACCGGATTGGGATTCGTAACGAACATATCGGATTTCGGCAGCCTGGCCATCGTCGGCCTGGAGAAGAACACGGGTAAAACCGAATGTCTGAACTACATTCTGGGACAACTCGGTGGTCGGGCGGACCGTTTCGCCCTGACTTCGGTCGGAATCGACGGCGAGAGCCGGGATCAGGTGTGCCAGACAGCGAAACCCGAGATCGAGATTCCCGAGGGAATGATCTTCGTCACCTCGGAGAAACACTACCGGGAAAAACGGCTCGCGGCCGAGGTCCTCGACGTGAGCCTGGAACGGACGGCGCTGGGGCGGCTGATAACGGCCCGCGCGAAGATGAGCGGCAAATTGCTGCTCTCCGGACCTTCGGACACGGCGGGCCTGAAAGCCCTGATCGACCTGCTCAAATCCCGGGGCGTAGGCACGACGATCGTGGACGGCGCCCTGTCGCGGTTGAGCCTGGCTTCGCCAGCGGTCACCGAAGCGATGATCCTGGCCACGGGAGCTGCCGTCGCGGGAAATATTCCCGAACTGGTCCGCAAGACGAAATACGTTTACGAACTGATCGGGATCGAAGAGATCGAAAAGGCGCTGCGTACCCGGCTCGCCCCCCTGACGCAGGGGGTGTGGGCCGTCAGCGACGGCGGCGAACCGATCGACCTCGAATTACCCTCGGTGCTGATGCTCGAACGGAGCGGAGAAAACCTGTTCCGGCACGGCCGGCGGATTTACGCCACCGGCATCGTCACGGACAAGCTGTTCCAACTGCTGCGAACGCAACAACGGGAAGTGGAGTTGATCATCCGCGACTTTACGCGGGTGTTCGCCTCGCCCGAAGCGTTTTACGCTTTCCTGCGCCGGGGGCACCGGATCAGGGTGGTACACCGCAGCCGGCTGCTGGCCGTCACGGTCAATCCGACGGCTCCGTCGGGGCTGGTGCTCGACTCCCGACAGTTGTGCGAAGCGATGCAGGAGGCGTTGCAGATACCGGTTTACGACGTAAAGAAAATGCCCGAATAGAAACGAATACGGCTCACACGAACAGAATCGAGGATCTTAAAGTCCCCTCCGAGGAGGGGAGTCAGAGGAAGGTCAAACGCTCTGACACGGCCGGAGACCGTGAAATAAATACGCGAACCCGTGTAAAATTGCATCGAATAACCAGAAAACGAATGCGACTCAAAGAGGCCATACAACATACCAGCGGACTGCGCTGCGTCGTCGAAGGAATGGAGATCTGTTCCTCCGTCGGGCGGCGTATGCTCCATGAAATGACATGGCTCGGCGAGGAGTCGGCGATCACGGCGGAACACGACCGCATCGCCTCGGTGTTGCGCCTGCTCGAAACCGAAGCGGGACGCGACCGCACCGAAACGATTCGCCGCAAACTGGCCCTGCTGCGCGACATCCGCTCAACGATCGAACGCACGGGCGGCAACTGCGTATTCGACGACATCGAACTGTTCGAATTGAAGTTTTTCGCGCTGCTGGCGGAAGAGCTTCGACCACTGGCTTCGCAAGGGCATCTTGCGGAACTTCCCGAGCTGAACGGGGTCGTCGATCTGCTCGATCCGGAAGGCAACCGGCTCCCCCATTTCTTCGTCTATGACGCCTACTCGGAGGAGCTGGCGACCCTGCGCAAACAGATCAAAGCACGCAAACAGGCCGGAGCCGACGAGTCTCAAGTGCAGGAGCTCTATTTCCGCAGCGTGGAAATCGAAGACCGCATTCGGGAGAGACTCTCCGTCGAATTGCGGAAATACCACGAAGCGTTGCAACAGGCACTCGACCGGATGGGATGGCTCGATGTGGTGATCGCCAAGGCGATGCAGGCCCGCGACTGGGGCCTTACCCGTCCCGCGATAACGCAGGACACGACCTCCTTCCGAGGCTTGTTCAACCCCGAGTTGCGGATTTCGCTCGAAGCGGCCGGGAAGCGATTCCAGCCCGTGAACATCCGCCTGACGACGGGACCTACGGTAATCACCGGCGCCAACATGTCGGGCAAAACCGTGTTGCTGCACAGCGTCGAGCTGGCCCAGTACATGCTGCAATTCGGATTTTACATTGCGGCCGAAAGGGCGGAAATAGCCCTTGTGGACGAAGTGCACTGCTCCATCGGCGACGGACAGGACCAGCTCAGCGGACTCTCGTCGTTCGCGGCCGAGATGATGCGGATGGACGAACTGGCCAAAAGCGTCCGGGCAGGCAGGCGGGTGCTGGCTCTCATCGACGAACCGGCCCGCACGACCAATCCGGTCGAAGGAAGGGCGATCGTGAACGGCGTCCTCGAATTTCTGGCCGACTACGAAGTCCCTTCGCTCGTAACCACCCACTACAACGGCATCGCGGCTCCGTGCCGCAAGCTGAAGGTAAAAGGCTTCTCGGAAACGAACGCGGAGGAGAGGATCACGCTGAAAAACATCAACGATTTCATAGACTACTCACTCGAGGAGGTCACGACGGACGAAGTTCCGCACGAAGCGATCCGGATCGCCCGTATTCTGGGCATCGACCCGGAGATCCTCCGGCGAATCGAACGCAACGAAGAACTCAAAAACAACCAATGACGGCAGCCGTACGGCACAGCCTACATGAACGATATGAAAAGCAAATTAGGAATAGACTTTAACCAGGTGGAACACGCCCGGGACGTAGCGCGCAAGATCGCCAACGGGGTGCAGGATTTTGTGGAAGGTTATACGACGGTAGCCGTCGAGCGGACGCTGTGCCGTCTGATCGGCATCGACGGCGTGGATGCCAACGCGGTACCGCTGCCGAACGTGGTGGTGGAAGAGCTGCGGGAGAAAAACGTATTGGGCGAAGGCGCCCTGTTCTTCCTCGGCAACGCGATCGTCGAAACGGGACTCACGCCCCAGCAAATCGCCGAAGAGATCGCTGCCGGCAAACTCGACATCACCCGCTCGGCCGTATGTACGGCAGCCGAGCGCGAAGCGGCGCTGAAACCGTATATCGACGCCAGCATCGCCAAAATCGCAGCCAACCGCCAGCGTCGAGAAAACTACATCGCCACCATCGGCGAAGGGCCGCGCCCCTACCTCTACGTAATCGTAGCGACGGGTAACATCTACGAAGATGTCGTACAGGCACAGGCCGCAGCCCGACAGGGCGCCGACATCATCGCCGTAATCCGCACCACGGGCCAGAGCCTGCTCGACTACGTGCCCTACGGCGCGACGACCGAGGGATTCGGCGGTACGTTCGCCACCCAGGAGAACTTCCGCATCATGCGCAAGGCTCTGGACGAAGTAGGCGAAGAGGTCGGCCGCTACATCCGCTTGTGCAACTACTGCTCGGGCCTCTGCATGCCCGAGATCGCCGTAATGGGCGCACTCGAAGGTCTGGATGTGATGCTCAACGACGCCCTGTACGGCATTCTGTTCCGCGACATCAACATGCAGCGCACGCTGGTCGATCAATATATGTCGCGCGTAATCAACGGCTTCGCCGGCGTAATCATCAACACGGGCGAGGACAACTACCTCACCACAGCCGACGCGGTCGAGGAGGCTCACACGGTGCTGGCTTCCGACCTGATCAACGAACAACTGGCCCTGCTGGCCGGCCTGCCCGAGGAGCAAATGGGTCTGGGACACGCCTTCGAGATGGATCCAATGCTCGAAAACGGCTTCCTCTACGAGCTGGCGCAGGCGCAGATGACCCGCGAGATCTTCCCCAAGGCTCCGCTGAAATATATGCCGCCGACGAAGTTCATGACCGGCAACATCTTCCGGGGACATATCCAGGACGCACTGTTCAACATGGTGGGCATCTGGACTTCGCAGGGCATTCAGTTGTTAGGTATGCCGACCGAAGCCATCCACACCCCGTTCATGTCGGACCGCTACCTTTCCATCGAGAACGCCCGCTACATCTTCAACAACATGAAGAACATCGGCGACGAAGTGGAGTTCAAGGAAGGCGGACTGATCCGCAAACGTGCCAAGGAGGTGTTGGACAAAGCTACCGCACTTCTCGAACGCCTCGAAAAAGAGGGACTCTTCTCGGCGCTCGAGAAGGGAATCTTCGCCGACATCAAACGCCCCATGAACGGCGGCAAGGGTCTGGAGGGCGTGAGCAGCAAGGGCCGCAACTACTACAACCCCTTCGTGGAGATTATGAAAAACGGCAGTCGCGCCGCAGCGAAAAAATGATATTCCGATGCTGCAAGTACGACCAAACGCCTTATTTTAACTATATTAGCATATTGATTCTATGAGTGGAGGATTATATTCAACCGAAGGCAGGGATTTCGACCAGACCCTCGACCTGAAAAAGATAAAGCCCTACGGCGACACAATGAACGACGGCAAAACGCAGTTGAGTTTCACACTGCCCGTGCCCGCCGGCGACGAAGCCATCGAAGCGGCCAAACAGTTGATGAAAAAGATGGGCTTCGAGAACCCGCAGGTAGTATTCCACCGGGAGCTGACGGCCGGTTACACGTTCTTCAACTGCTACGGAAGCTGCACCCATACGGTCGATTATTCGAATATCCATGTCCCGAAAGTCGAATCGACCAAATGGGACATGGCCGAAACGGACAGCTTCATCCGCGAGCAGATCGGCCGCCCGATCGTGGTGATCGGCGCCAGCACCGGCACGGACGCCCATACGGTAGGTATCGACGCCATTATGAACATGAAAGGCTTCGCAGGCCACTACGGACTGGAGCGCTACGAGATGTTCGAAGCCCTCAACATGGGCAGCCAGGTGACCAACGAAGAGTTCATCGCCAAAGCGATCGAACTCAAGGCCGACGCCCTGCTGGTTTCGCAGACGGTGACCCAGAAGGATATCCATATCAAGAACCTCACGGAGCTGGTCGAAATGCTCGAAGCCGAAGGGCTGCGCGACAAAGTGATTCTGGCGTGCGGCGGCCCGCGCATCTCGCACGAACTGGCCAAAGAGCTGGGCTATGACGCCGGCTTCGGCATGAACACCTACGCCGACGACGTGGCGTCGTTCATCGCCCAGGAGATGGCCCGCAGAATGCACCGCAAATAGGAAACGGTCCCGGATTCCAGAACCGCCCCGTTTCAAGACAGTACGACGAACAGACAAAAACGACATAAATCTATGGAAAAGGAACAGATCAGAGAAATCATCGCCAAACGCGTGGCGATGGAACTCAAAGACGGCGACGTGGTGAACCTCGGTATCGGACTGCCGACGGCCGTCCCCGATTACCTGCCGGAAGGCGTTCAAATCTTCCTGCAGAGCGAAAACGGCCTGCTCGGTATGGGCCCGACCCCCGCACCGGGCGAGGAAGACCCCGAATTTATCAATGCCGGCGGCGGATTCGTCACGGCCCTCGAGGGCGCCTCGTGCTTCGACAGCGCCACCTCGTTCGGCATCATCCGCGGCGGTCATGTGAACGCTTCGGTACTGGGAGCCTTGCAGGTCGATGAAAAAGGCGACCTGGCCAACTGGATCATCCCGGGCAAGAAAGCCCCCGGCATGGGCGGTGCGATGGACCTGCTCACGGGTGCCGACAAGGTGATCCTGGCCATGGAACACACGGCCAAAGGCGCACCCAAAATCCTCAAGAAATGTACGCTGCCGCTGACGGCCAAAGGCTCCGTGAACATGATCGTAACCGAAATGGGCGTCATGGAGATTACCCCGGAAGGCATCGTGCTGACGGAAATCAACCCCGAATTCACCGTCGAACAGGTTCAGGCCGCTACCGAAGCGCACCTGATCGTGTCCAAGGATCTTAAACCCATGAAAAAATAGGCCCGCCATGATCAAAACAGGAGATAAATACCGTCACGAAGTGACCTATACGCAGGAAGGCGTGATCGCTTTCGCCGAAATCACGGGCGACAAAAACCCGATCCACCTCGATCCGGAATTCGCAGCCAAAACCCCGTTCGGCCGTCCCATCGTGCACGGATTCCTTTCGGCCTCCGTATTCTCGAAGGTCTTCGGAATGCTCTTCCCGGGACAGGGCACCATCTATCTCTCGCAGGAGATGTCGTTCCGTGCACCCGTCTTCGCCGGGGAGAAATATACGGCCGAATTCGAAGTAATCGACGTAAACACCGAAAAACACATCGGTACGATCAAATGCCTGCTGCTCGATGCTGCCGGCAAAGAGTGCATCACGGGCACCGCCAAACTCAAACACAACAAAGAATTCATCTAAAAAGAGATAACCATGAAAAGACTTGAGAACAGAGTCGCCATCGTCACGGGCGGCACGGCCGGTATCGGCGAAGCAACGGCACTGCGTTTCGCACGCGAAGGCGCACAGGTAGTCGTATGGGCACGTAACGAAGCCCGCGGTAAGGAAATGGAGAAAAAAGCCGCAGCCGAAGGGCTCGCCATCACCTTCGACAAGGTCGATACGAGCGATTTCGAGGCGGTAACCGCTGCGGCCAAGCGCGTCGCCGACAAGTTCGGCAAGATCGACATCCTGATCAACAATGCCGGCATCACCAACGACAGCACGCTCAAGAAAATGACCGTCGAACAGTGGCAGAACGTGATCGACGTCAATCTTTCGGGCACGTTCTACTGCTGCAAGGCCGTGTTGAACTACATGCTCGAAGCCGGCTACGGACGCATCGTCAATGCCTCGTCGGTAGTAGGGCTTTACGGCAACTTCGGCCAGACCAACTACGTGGCCACGAAAGCCGGCCTGATCGGTATGACCAAAACGATGGCCCGCGAACTGGGACGTAAGGGTATCACGGTCAATGCCGTAGCCCCGGGCTTCATCGAAACCGAAATGGTTGCCAAGATGCCTGAGAATGTACTCGACGGCATGCGGGCCAAAGTTCCCGTAGGTCGCCTGGGTCGTCCCGAGGAGATCGCCGCCGCCTATCTCTACCTCGCATCCGACGAAGCGGCCTACGTCAATGGTGCCGTTTTGAGCGTAGATGGCGGTATGACTGTTTAAAATCATTAAAAAACCATACTTATAAAATGAATTTCGAATTGACCAAAACCGAGCAGCTGTTCCGGCAAATGATCCGCGAATTTGCCGAAAACGAGGTGAAACCTCTGGCTGCCGAAATCGACGAAGAGGAACGTTTCCCTGTGGAAACCGTAGAGAAAATGGCAAAACTGGGAATCTTCGGTATTCCCTTCCCCGTCAACTACGGCGGTGCAGGCGGCAACAACATCCTTTATTCGATGGCCGTCGAAGAGCTGTCGCGCGTATGCGCCACTACGGGCGTGGTCGTATCGGCACACACGTCGCTCTGCGCCGCTCCGATTTATGAGCACGGTACCGAAGAACAGAAAATGAAATACCTGCCCAAGCTCTGCTCGGGCGAATGGCTCGGCGCTTTCGGCCTCACGGAGCCCAACGCCGGTACGGATGCTGCGGCACAGCAGACCACGGCAGTCGATGCAGGCGACCACTATATCCTGAACGGCAACAAAATCTTCATCACCAACGCCGCTTACGCACACGTTTATATCGTGATGGCGATGACCGACAAGTCGCAGGGTACGCGCGGTATCTCGGCATTCATTGACATCGTTTACCATTTCATTGGAGTGAGCGCGACTTCCCCGGTTTCTCGATCGGCAAGAAAGAGAAGAAGATGGGTATCCGCGGTTCGGCGACCTGCGAGCTGATTTTCGAGAACTGCATCGTTCCCAAGGAGAATCTGCTCGGCAAGGTCGGCAAGGGCTTCAGCATCGCTATGAAGACCCTCGATGGCGGCCGCGTCGGTATCGCTTCGCAAGCCCTCGGCATCGCGCAGGGGGCGATGGACGAAACCGTGAAATACGTCAAGGAGCGCAAACAGTTCGGACGGACGATCGGACAGTTCCAGAACACCCAGTTCCAACTGGCAGACCTGGATACCAAAATCGAAGCTGCCCGCCTGCTGGTACGTGCAGCAGCCTTCAAGAAAGACCAGAAGCTCCCATTCTCGGTCGATGCCGCCCGGGCCAAGCTCTTTGCAGCGGAAACCGCAATGGAAGTGACGACCAAGGCCGTGCAATTCCACGGCGGATACGGCTACACGCGCGAATACCCCGTTGAGCGCATGATGCGCGATGCCAAGATCACCGAGATTTACGAAGGTACTTCCGAAGTACAGCGGATGGTGATTTCGTCGGCACTGTTGAAATAGCGGCGGGCGACCGTGCATCCGGTTCCGGAATAAACCCCGAAGCCGGTCGTACTCCCCTCGCAAGGACACATAAAGTAAAAACAATAAAAAACAGATATTCGAATGAAAATTGTAGTTTGTATAAAACAGGTTCCCGATACGACGGAAATCCGCCTCGATCCCGTTACGGGAACGCTGATCCGCGACGGTGTGCCCAGCATCATGAACCCCGACGACAAGGCCGGACTCGAAATGGCTCTGGAGCTGAAAGACCAGTACGGCGCACACGTCACCGTTATCACGATGGGTCCTCCGCAGGCCGACGACATCCTGCGCGAAGCCTTCGCAATGGGTGCCGACCGTGCGATTCATCTGAGCGACCGCAAATTCGCCGGTGCCGATACGCTGGCGACTTCGAACGCTATCGCCGGTGCTCTCCGCATGCTGGAGTTCGACCTGGTAATTACCGGTCGTCAGGCTATCGACGGCGACACGGCCCAGGTAGGCCCGCAGATCGCCGAACACCTCGGTCTGCCGCAGGTGACCTACCTCGAAGGCATTAAATACGAAGGAGGAAACCGGCTCGTCGTCAAGAAATGGACGGAAGAGGGGTATCAGTTGCTCGAGGTGGAAACCCCGTGCGTGGTAACCGTACTCTCTTCGGCCAACCGGCCCCGTTATATGTCGGTACGCGGCATCGTGGAGGCATACGACAAGCAGGTGGAAGTCTGGGGTTTCGACAACATCTCCGTCGAAGAGTCGAAACTCGGCCTCAACGGTTCGCCGACCCGCGTCTTCAAATCCTTCACGAAGGGTGCGAAATCCGCAGGTAAGGTCTTCGAGCTGGAGCCGGCCGAAGCAGCCGATCTGATCGTCGAGAAGTTGCAAGAAAAATTCATAATCTGATCGGCCCCGGCAACTGCGAAGCTGTAAATTACCGATCGTTCATTTACAACAGTCGTTTTCTGCACCCGGCAAAAGCCGAATCCTTTCGGTCCAGCCCGCTGAAAACGTTCATAAAAAACACAGTTACTTACCAAGATGGATAAATCTCAATATAAAAACGTTTACGTGTTCGTCGAACAGCGTGACGGAGTCGTTCAGAACGTCGCTCTCGAACTTCTGGGAAAAGCCCGCGAACTGGCCGACGCACTCCATGAGCAGGTAATCGCCCTGCTGCTCGGCAAAGGAGTCAAAGACAAGGCCGACGAGCTGATCGCAGCCGGAGCCGACGTGGTCCTTTCGATCGAAGCCGACGAACTCGCCCAGTACACCACCGAGCCTTACGCACAGGCCATCACCCAGGTAATCCACGAGCGCAAGCCCAGCATTCTGCTGATCGGTGCCACCAGCATCGGCCGCGACCTCGGTCCGCGTCTTTCGGCACGCATCGGCACGGGACTTACCGCCGACTGTACCGGACTCGACATTTCGGAAGACGGCGACCTGCTGATGACGCGTCCTGCCTTCGGCGGTAACCTGATGGCAACGATCATCTGCAAGGAACATCGTCCCCAGATGTCCACGGTACGCCCCGGTGTGATGCGTGCCAAAGCGGCCGATCCGACCCGCAAAGGAAAGGTCGAGGATGTAAAAATCAATTTCGACAAATCGAAGTTCCGCGTACGGATTCTGGAAACGGTCAAGGAACAGAAGAATATGATCGACATTACGGAGGCCAAAGTACTCGTTTCGGGCGGCCGCGGTGTCGGCACGGCAGAAGGGTTCCAGACCCTGCGCGAGCTTGCCGACGTGCTCGGTGCCGAAGTATCGGCTTCGCGTGCGATGGTCGATGCAGGTATTCTCGCACACGAGCGACAGGTCGGACAGACCGGTAAAACGGTTCGTCCGGATCTCTACTTCGCCATGGGTATCTCGGGTGCGATCCAGCACCTGGCCGGTATGGAGGAGTCGGACTTCATCATCGCCGTGAACAAGGATAAATTCGCTCCGATCTTCAACGTCGCCGACGTGGGTATCGTATGCGACGTGCACAAGGTCGTTCCGATCCTGACAGAGAAACTGAAGACGATGAAAAAGTAAGTCCGGGGACTTGCTCTTCAAAATAAGGGAAGATTCGCAATGAATCCTCCCTTATTTTTTATGGCCGGTGCGAATCCTCTGAAACCCGCCCGACCAGACCTCTCCCCTCCCACATATTCACAAAAAACAGGCAGTTCAGCCCTTGTGAAACAAATAAAAAAGCAGACGCAAGGTTTTTCCTTGCGTCTGCTCCTGATATCGAGATATAATCCGCATCAAGGCAATCCGTCCTCATTCGGCACGATTGCACAGATACCCGGAATCTATTTCGCAACTTTTTTGAGGAATGCCTCGATCGTATTCTCGATCAGACAAGCGATCGTCATCGGACCTACCCCGCCGGGCACTTTCGTGATCAGCGAAGCCTTCGGCTCGCAAGCCTCGAAATCGACGTCGCCGCACAATTTCCCCGTTTCGGGATCACGATTGACACCCACGTCGATCACCACGGCACCGTCGCCCACCATATCCGCCGTAACGAACTTCGGACGGCCGATCGCCACGACCAGAATCTCCGCTTCGCGTGTCACATCCGCCAGGTTCTTCGTCCGGCTGTGAGTAATGGTCACCGTAGCATTCTCATCGAGCAACAGCTTGGCAACGGGAAGCCCCACGATCGTACTGCGGCCGATCACAACGGCTTTGCGTCCGGCCAGCTCCACGCCCGAATCCTTCAGGAGCTTCATGATACCCTTCGGCGTACAGGGCAGCACGCAGGGCTGTTTCTGCCAGAGAGCCGCCACATTGAGGGGGTGGAAGCCATCCACATCCTTCTCTTGACGAATCCGTGCGATCACCTTATCCGAATCGATATGTTTCGGCAGCGGCAGCTGGATCAAAATTCCGTCCACCGTATCGTCGGCATTGAGGTCGTCGATAATTTTCAGCAACTCCTCCTCCGAAATGTCCGCCGGCTTGCGAATCGTCGTATTCAGGATACCGACCTCGTCGGCAGCCTTCGTCTTACCCGTCACATAGGATACGCTGCCCGCATCCTCACCGACCAGCACCACTACCAAATGGGGCAGCCGGCCGTATTTCTCCGGGAATGTCTTCACCTGCTCGGCCATCTTGGCCTTGCAAGCCGCCGCTAATTCTTTTCCGCTGATTACCATATATTGTTTTGATTTTAAAGATTGCTTATCCGTCCCATCCAGGGATTCGAAGGACAAATATAACTATTTTTTCACTAAAAACGAAAGAGCCTTCATACCGATATCGGATCGATAGAAAAGATTCTCGCAACCGATTTTCCGGACCTCCTCGAGCGCCCGGCACCTGGCCTGCTCCGGGTCGGCACTCCGGCAGACGACGATCATCACCCGGCCGCCCGAGGTAACGAGCCGCCCCTCTTTTATCGCCGTGCCCATATGGTACACTACGCCGTCCACCTGCTCCGTTCCCGTAATTTCATACCCCTTCTCATAGGAGCCGGGATATCCTTTCGATGCCAGCACGATCCCCAGAGTCGCAAAGTCGTGCCACTCGGCCTCGCCCGGATCCCGTCCGTCGGCTACGGCGCTGAAAATATCGTAAATGTCGCTCTTCAGGCGGGGCAGCACCACTTCGGTTTCGGGATCGCCGAAACGGGCGTTGAACTCGATCACGCGGATTCCCTGCGGGGTCTTCATCAAACCGCCGTAAAGCACGCCCGTGAAAGGACATCCCTCGTCGCAGAGAGCGTCGGCCGTGCGCTGCATCACCTTTTCCAATGCGAAAGCCTCGTCTTCCGGAGTAATGAACGGCAGCGGGGAGTATGCTCCCATACCGCCCGTATTGGGACCTTCATCGCCGTCGAACGCCCGTTTGTGATCCTGCGCCAGCACCATCGGCAGCACCTTGCGCCCCGACACGAAACACATGAACGAAAATTCGGGTCCGGTCAGAAAATCCTCCACGACCACACGTCCCTTGCCGAACTTGTCGTCCAGCAACATGTCGCGCAACGCGGCATCGGCCTCCTCCATCGTCCGGGCGATAACGACACCCTTTCCCGCAGCCAGACCATCGTATTTCAGGACGGCGGGCAGAGGGCGCGAACGAACGTACTCCGAAGCCTTCCGGTAATCGTCGAACGCCCGGTAACCGGCCGTCGGAATACCGTACCGCCCCATCAGATCTTTTGCAAACTCCTTGCTCGACTCGATGCGGGCCGCCGCCTTCGTCGGGCCGAAAATACGAAGTCCCTCCTCACGGAAGCGATCGACGATACCGGCCACGAGCGCCGCTTCGGGTCCTACCACCGTGAGGTCGATCTCTTTTTCACGAGCAAGGGAAAGCAATCCCTCGACATCGGTATCCTTGACCGGCACACACTCGGCCTGACGAGCGATACCCGCATTGCCGGGAGCGCAATATATCTTCGAAACCTGCGGCGAACGCGACAACGCATCGACGACGGCATGTTCGCGGCCACCGCCGCCTACGACTAAAACTTTCATAACCTATCGTTTATTCCCGACCGCACTTTCCGCAAAGAGCGGCTCGGAAATCGTCCATAAAAAATAATCCGACCGACGGACACGAAATCCGCAGTTTAATGTTTGAAATGACGCATCCCGGTAAACAACATCGGAATACCCGATTCATTGGCCTTCCGGATCGAATCCTCGTCCCGGACGCTGCCTCCCGGCTGCACGATCGCCTCGACGCCGCTCGCAGCCGCCAGGCTCACGCAGTCGTCGAAGGGGAAAAAGCCGTCCGAAGCCAGTACCAGCCCTTCGGTCACACCCTGGGCATGGGCCTGCTTGAGCGCGAGTTCCGCCGAGCCGATGCGATTCATCTGCCCCGCTCCGACACCCAGCGTACGACCGTCCTTCACCACTACGATAGCGTTCGACTTCACATGCTTGACAATACGCCAGCCGAAATCGAGATCGGCGAGCTGCCTTTCCGTCGGCCGCTTCTCCGTCACGCACATATCCGCCGTCACGGGACGTGTTTCGAGGTCGAGGTCCTGCACCAGCAATCCTCCCGTCACACTCACCAACTGGCGCTGCTTCGCATCGCTCTTCTCCATCGGAACTTCGAGCAGACGCAGATTCTTCTTCGTCGAGAGCACTTCGAGGGCTTCGGGCGTAAACGAAGGGGCCATGATGATCTCCAGAAAAATCGGCTTCATCAATTCGGCCGCCTCACGGGTCACAGGTCGGTTCAGGGCGACGATACCGCCGAAAATCGACACTTTGTCGGCCTCGTAAGCCTTCGTCCAGGCATCCGCCGCATCCCGCCCCACCGCAGCACCGCAGGGATTCATATGTTTGAGTCCCACGCAGAACGGCTCATCGAACTCCCGCACGATCGCAAGGGCTGCGTTGGCATCCTGTATGTTATTGTAGGACATCTCCTTGCCATTGAGCTGCCGGGCATAGGCCAGCGAATAGGGCACCCGTTCGCCGCTGCGGTAGAACTTGGCCTGCTGGTGCGGATTCTCGCCGTAGCGGAGCGGCTGAACCAGATCGAACTCCAGGAACAACTTCTCGTCGAGCCCCGCTTTTTCACGCATGTACGTAGCGATCATCGCATCGTACTCGGCGGTATGGGTATATGCCTTGGCCGAGAGCTGCAACCGCAATCGGGGAGTCGTATTGCCGTATCCCCTAATCTCCGCAAGGATCGTGTCATAATCCGCCGGGTCGCACACTACGGTCACGTCCTTGTAGTTCTTGGCCGCACTGCGCAACATCGAAGGTCCGCCGATGTCGATATTCTCGATCGCCTCGTCCATCGTCACCCCTTCGCGGGCGATCGTCTGACGGAAGGGATAGAGATTCACGCACACCATGTCGATGAACTCGATGCCGTTCTCCCGCAACGCTTTCAGGTGGTTCGGATCGTCGCGGCGAGCCAGCAGGCCGCCGTGCACCTTGGGATGGAGCGTCTTGACACGTCCGTCGCAGATCTCCGGGAACCCCGTCACATCGCTGATGTTGATCACCTCCACGCCGCTTTCAGCCAACAGTTTCATCGTACCGCCGGTGGCGATCACCTGCCAGCCGAGCTCTCGAAGTCCGCGCGCGAACTCCACCACGCCGGTCTTATCGCTCACACTGATTAATGCTCTCATATTGCTAATTTATATAGGCAATCATATCTTTCAATATACCATTTCCGACGATCTCAACACCGAATCCGAGAGTCGCTTATTCGCGGTCCAATGACCGCATTTACCACTCCGCCTTCCCCTAATCCTTTCTCGAAAGGGACTCGGGTCGCTGCATTTCCAAAGAGGTACACTAAAGGATATGATCGCGTTAATATATACGTAGTTTTATCGTTTTCGACTCGCGGTCGCCGTTATTCACGGTATCCGACGATGTGTTTCCAGGTCCGAATCCGCACTAAACCGCGACGTTCCCGCGATCCTATTGCTCCGCAACCAACTTTGCCACCGTTTCCACATACAGCGGATGTTCGACGGCATGCACCCGGGCTTCCAGCTCTTCCGGATCGCTCCCCAGATACTCGAAAGCCCGCTGGGCGATGATCCGGCCCCCGTCGAGCTCTCCGTTCACATAGTGGATCGTCACGCCGAAGACCTTGACGCCGTAAGCAAAGGCATCGGCAATGGCATGCGCCCCCTTGAACGCAGGCAACAGCGAGGGATGAATATTGACGATCCGGTCGCGGTACGCCTCCAGCACCACATCGGAAAGGATGCGCATATACCCCGCCAGACAGATCAGCTCGACCCTTTCGGCCCGAAGCCTGCGGACGATCTCCCGTTCGTAGTCGGCTTTCGAAGGGTACTCTTTGGGGTTGAACGTAAAAGTCGGAATACCGTAACGGGCAGCCCGCTCGTTCACGAAAGCCCCCGGCTTGTCGCAGACCATGAGGGCGATGCGGGCCGCAATGCGCCCATCGGCACAAGCCGCAGCCAATGCTTCGAAGTTGGAGCCGTTTCCGCTGGCGAATACTGCGATCGTCTTCATCGCCCTATCGGATTTCCACGCCCGGACGATCCGTCGCCCGGCCGATCACCGAAGCTTTCTCGCCCTGTTTCTCCAAAATGGCAATCACTTCGGAAGCCTCATCCTGCGAAACCGCGATCACCATACCGATACCCATGTTGAAGATATTGAACATCTCGCGGTGAGCGATCTTGCCGTATTTCTCCAACAGGCGGAACACGGGCAGGATCTCCCACGTCCCCTCGTGAATCTCGATACCCTGGCCCTCGCTCAGGATGCGGGGAATATTCTCGTCGAAACCGCCGCCCGTGATATGACTGATGCCGTGCACGTTACAGGCTCGGATCACTTCGAGCACCTGTTTCACGTAAATTTTGGTCGGCGTCAGGAGCACCTCGCCCAACACACGGCCGTCCAATTCGGGATAAGCCTTGCGAAGATCCAGTCCTGCATCGGCAACCACCTTACGCACAAGGCTGAAACCGTTCGAATGGACACCGCTCGACGCGATACCCACCAACACGTCGCCCACACGCACCTTCGTACCGTCGATCAGGCGCGACTTCTCGACCACGCCGCACGTGAAGCCCGCAATATCGTACTCGCCGCCGGCATACATGCCCGGCATCTCGGCCGTTTCGCCGCCGATGAGTGCACAGCCGGCCTGACGGCAGCCTTCGGCCACACCCGCCACGATCGCTTCGATCTTCGCAGGCTCGTTGTGCCCCACGGCTACATAATCCAGGAAGAAGAGCGGCTCGGCCCCCTGCGCCAGCACGTCGTTCACGCACATAGCCACGGCGTCGATGCCGATCGTGTCGTGCTTATCCATCTCGAAAGCCAGCTTGAGCTTGGTTCCCACGCCGTCGGTACCGCTCACGAGCACCGGCTCCTTGACATTAAGCGCCGAGAGATCGAACATTCCGCCGAAGGCGCCGATGTTACCCATCACGCCCAACCGCGAGGTCGAAGCCACGTGTTTCTTGATGCGGCGCACCACTTCGTATCCGGCCTCGAGGTTCACACCGGCCTTTTCATAACTTTCCGCCATAACAATAGTTGGTTTTAGCTGTTTCCTGAATATTTCCACCCGATGTTTTCGAAATACGCATGCAGGACAGGTTCTTCCCTGACACCGCAGATCGAAAACGAAGCGGTTTGTTTAACATTTTTCTTTTTTGTTCGCCTCCTCGATCGTCCCGTAAAGCGACGTCGGATAATTGCCCGTGAAGCAGGCCATGCACAACTCGCAGCGATTGCCCGCCTTCAGCAAGGCATCGGGCGAGAGGTAAGCCAGCGAATCGGCTCCGATATACTCGCACGCCTCCGGAACCGACATGCGGGCGCACAGCAGCTCCTCGTACGTCGAAGTATCAACACCGTAAAAACAGGGATTCTTGAACGGAGGGCTGGCGATGCGGACATGAACTTCCGTGGCCCCCGCCTCACGCAACAGACGCACAATGCGCCGGGAGGTGGTACCGCGCACGATCGAATCGTCAATCAGCACCACACGCTGCCCCGAAACGATACCGCTCACCGACGAAAGTTTCATCCGCACGCCCTTCTCACGCATCGACTGCGACGGCTGGATGAAGGTGCGGCCGATGTATTTGTTCTTGATAAGTCCCATCTCGTAGGGAAGACCGCTCGCTTCGGCGTATCCCATGGCAGCGCTCAAACTCGAATCGGGCACTCCGACCACGATGTCCGCGTCTGCCGGCGCCTCCTTGTAGAGCAAGCGTCCCGACTCCTTGCGGAAGGCGTGCACGTTACGGCCCTCGATGTCGCTGTCCGGGCGGGCGAAATAGATATACTCCATCGCACACATCATATGGCGCTTGAACATCGAATAGTCGCTGCTGCGGATGCCGTGCCGATCGATCGTAACGATCTCGCCGGGCTCTACGTCACGCACGAATTCGGCACCCACCACCTCGAAAGCACAGGTTTCGCTGCTGACGACATAGCCGTCTCCCAACTTGCCGATCGAAAGGGGCCGCAGACCGTGTTTGTCACGGCAGGCATAGATGCGGTTAGCCGTCATCACCAGAAACGCGAACGCTCCTTCGAGCATATTGAGCGCCTCGATGATCGAATAGATACGGGGCCGGTTGTGGTTGCGTACCTCCTTTTTGATAAGATGGGCGAACACTTCGCTGTCCGAAGTGGACTGGAAAAGACTGCCCTTGTTCTCCAGGTAGTTGCGCAGCAGATCCGCATTGACGATATTCCCGTTGTGGGCCAATGCGAAATCACCCGTGTTATGATGGAACAGAAAAGGCTGTATATTCTCCGTCCCGCCGCCACCGGCCGTCGAATAACGGACATGACCGATGGCCATATCGCCCGCAAGGTTTGCCAGCTTGGCTTCGTTGAACACCTCCGTAACAAGTCCTTCGCCCCGAACACGCCGCATCGCCCCTTCCTTCGAAACGCTTACGATACCGCACCCTTCCTGCCCGCGATGTTGCAGGGAATGAAGGCCGTAGTAGGTCAGGTTAGCTGCGTCGGGCACTCCCACGACGCCGAAAACGCCGCACTCCTCGTGCAGCTCCCGGTCGCAGATCGGCTGCATTATGCTCTCTTTGTGCATCGGAACTTATTTGATTACTTTTTCCAGACGGGCCAGGATCTCCTCGTAAGCCTCGCGCACCTTACCCAAGTCACGACGGAAGCGATCCTTGTCGAGCTTCTCGTTGGTAGCCATATCCCACAGCCGGCAGGTATCGGGCGACACCTCGTCCGCCAGAACGATCTCGCCGTCCGACGTGCGGCCGAACTCGATCTTGAAGTCGATCAGGTTGATATTCATCTTGGCGAAAAGCTCCTTGAGCACCTCGTTGATCCGGGCGGTCATGGCATAAATCTGTTTCAACTCGTCATAGGTTACGACACCCAGCGCCACCGCATGATGATCGTTGATCAGCGGATCGCCCAGCTCGTCGTTCTTGTAACAGATGTCGAAAATCACGTTCGAAGGCTTCGTTCCCTCCTCGATACCCAGACGCTGGGCCATCGAGCCGGCGATGACGTTGCGGACGATCACCTCCAGCGGAATGATCCGCACACGGCGGCACAACTGGTCGCGGTCGTTCAGGGTCTTCACGTAGTGAGTCTTGATCCCCTGCTTGTTGAGATATTCGAAGATCAGGGTCGAGATCCGGTTGTTCAGCACGCCCTTGTTCTCGATCGTGGCCTTTTTGATGTTGTTGAACGCCGTCGCCGCATCCTTGTAGTGAATCAGGATCATATCCGGATCGTCCGTCAGGAAAACCTGTTTGGCCTTACCCTCGTAAAGCATTTCGCCTTGTTGCATAGTGGTTGGTATTTTATAATTGTTATTTTGTTTTCCGGAAATAGTTCACCGCATTCGTGAAGATGTCCTGCACCTTCTCTCCGGCGATGTTCTTAAAGAGGTTCTCCCCGTAACGCTCCGTATGGCCCATCTTGCCGAGTATCTGCCCGTCGCGGCTCACGATACCCTCGATCGCATAGTACGATCCGTTGGGATTGTACGGGGTTTCGGCCGTCACGCGGCCTTCGGCATCGACATACTGGAACGCCACCTGCCCGTTCTCGAACAGCTCGCGGGCCAAAGGCTCGCTCACGACGAACTTGCCCTCGCCGTGGCTCACCGCGATCGAATGGATATCGCCCACCGAGAAACTCGACAGCCACGGGGAGTTGGTCGTCGCCACGCGGGTCGAAACAATCTGCGACACATGACGGTTGATGTCGTTGCGGAAGAGCGTCGG
>OMGK01000607.1_pt1 | contig 24090 bp, 15 predicted proteins | sample 1645881 | NCBI WGS metagenome assembly OMGK01 (sample SAMN00849303, study PRJEB25192) | human gut metagenome
CTTGGCGACTGCCGCGATAACTTGAGAAACTCGCGAAGCGTGTTTCTCATAGTTTGCGTGAGTAGAGAGGAAAATCCCATGCTGGCATGAGGATTTGACGAACACTGCACTAGAGGCATAGGAGATAAGGAGGCAGGATGAACGAGGAGACAAGTGTACTGACGAACCGTCAGCTTGGGTTTGAGATCAAGGCCGCCAACAACATGATCCGCCGGAAGATCGATGCGATCTTTGCTCAGATGGAAGGAAATGAAATCAACGGAATGCAGGGGCCGCTGTTGGGATATTTGTATCACAAGAGCCGGAACGGCGATGTATATCAGAAGGATGTGGAGAAGGAATTCCGGATCCGCAGATCCACGGCAACGGTAATGCTCCAAAGTCTGGAACAGAAGGGCTATATCGTCCGGGTGGCATCCACGGAGGATGCCCGACTGAAAAGGATCCTGTTGACGGAGAAAGCGATCGAGCATCACAATCTGATCGAAGAGCAGATCCGGGATTTCAATCGAGAGCTGGAGAACGGTATTACCGAAGAAGAGAAGCAGACATTCTTAACTATTTTAGATAAGATGATGCAGAATCTGGGACTGGACAGCAGGCGGACCGGACGTTGTAACGGGCCATGCCGGAACGAGTGATGCTGACAGTCATGCATAACAGAGAGGTTACAAAACATTTATTATAGGATAGAAAAATACAAGAAAGGAAACCAGCTATGATCAAAGCATTAGCAAAACAGATCAAGGAATATAAGAGTGCATCTCTTGTAACTCCTATTTTCATGATCCTGGAAGTTGCCATGGAAATGGTGATTCCGCTCCTGATGGCATCCATCATTGATGATGGCGTGCAGGCGGGAGATATGAAACATATTTTTGTCATCGGTTGTTACATGATCCTGGCAGCCATTGTCGGATTGTTCGCCGGTGTCATGGGTGGTAAATACGGTGCGAAAGCATCCACCGGTTTTGCCAGAAATTTAAGAGAGGCCATGTATGAGAACATTCAGACCTTCTCTTTCTCCAACATTGATAAGTTCTCCACGGCAGGACTGGTCACCCGTATGACCACGGATGTTACCAATATCCAGAACGCTTACCAGATGCTCTTACGTATGTGCTTCCGCGCACCGGTCAGCCTGATCTGTGCTATGCTGATGGCGTTCCTGATCAATGCAAGAGTGGCAAGCATTTATCTGGTGGCGGTAGTGTTCCTTGGAATCGTTATCATTTTTATTATGAGAGCAGTGTCCAAGTATTTCAGTGAAGTATTCAAGAAATACGATGATTTAAATGCCAGCGTACAGGAGAACGTAGCCGCACAGCGTGTGGTAAAGGCTTATGTGCGTGAGGACTATGAGATCGACAAGTTCCATAAGGCCAGCTACAACATCTACAAGATGTTCAAAAAAGCAGAATGTACCATGACTTATGTATGGCCGGTAATGCAGTTTACCGTATACGGCTGTATCCTTGGAATCAGCTGGCTTGGCGCTCACATGATCGTTGCCAGCCAGTTGACCACCGGTGAACTGATGAGCCTGCTGACCTACTGCATGAGTATCCTGATGAATCTGATGATGTTAGCCATGATCTTCGTTATGATGACCATGAGTGCAGCCAGTGCAAGGCGTATTGCAGAAGTACTGGAAGAGAAGGCAGATATCACCAATCCTGAACAGCCTGACTACGATGTGACAGACGGTAGTATCCGTTTTGATCATGTGACCTTCCGCTATAACAAACAGAGTGAGAAGCCGGTACTGGATGATTTGAACTTTGAGATCAAAGCCGGAGAGACCATCGGTATTCTGGGTGGTACCGGTAGTTCCAAGACCAGTCTGGTGAACCTCATCAGCCGTCTGTATGATGTAAATGAGGGTACGGTCTATGTTGGCGGTAAGGATGTCAGAAGCTATGATCTGGAGACTCTGCGTAACGAAGTATCCGTAGTATTACAGAAGAACGTGCTGTTCTCCGGTACCATCTTAGAGAATCTCCGTTGGGGCGATGAGAATGCTACTGAAGAGGAATGCATCCGTGCCTGTCGTCTGGCCTGCGCCGATGAATTCATTGAGAAGATGCCAGAGAAATACAATACCTATATTGAACAGGGCGGAAGTAACGTATCCGGCGGACAGAAGCAGAGACTGTGTATTGCCAGAGCACTGCTGAAAAAGCCGAAGGTACTGATTCTGGATGACTCTACCAGTGCCGTGGATACCGCTACCGATGCGAAGATCCGTAAGGCATTTGCCACGGAGATCCCCGGTACGACGAAAATCATCATTGCACAGCGTATCTCCAGTATTCAGGATGCAGATCGTATCATCGTTATGGATAACGGTAAGATCGATGCATTTGCACCTCACGAAGAACTGCTTCGTACTAATGAGATCTATAAGGAAGTATATGAAGCCCAGACCCAGACGGGTGGCGGCGACTTTGATGAGAATGGAGGTGAGTCATAATGCCAGGACCTATGGGTGGCGGAATGCGTGGACCCGGCAGAAGAATGCAGGGCGGTACACGTATTGAGAATCCGGGAAAAGTATTTAAACGACTGATGGCGTATATCTTTAAAAATTACGGCATTCACTTTATCTTTGTGTTGGTCTGTATTGTACTGAGCGTTGTGGCAAGCATTCAGGGTACTCTGTTCATGCAGAGACTGATCGATGACTATATCATGCCCATGATCGGACAGAAGACTCCTGACTTTGGCAATCTGTTCCGGGAAATTGTCCGTGTGGCTGGTTTTTATCTGGTCGGTGTGGCGGCCACTTATGCTTACAACCGTATCATGGTAACCATAACTCAGGGAACACTGAAGAATCTCCGTGATGATCTGTTCGAACACATGGAAAAGCTGCCGATCAAGTATTTTGATACCCATTCCCACGGCGATATCATGTCCATTTACACCAATGATATTGATACTTTACGTCAGATGATCAGCCAGAGTATCCCGCAGGTATTTTCCAGCTTCATCACCGTAGTCGGTACCCTGGGAAGTATGCTGGTATTAAGTGTGCCTCTGACAGCAGTCAGTCTGATCATGGTGGCACTGATGATGTTCGTCACTGGTAAGGTAGCGGGCTTAAGCGGAAAATATTTCGTAAAGCAGCAGAAGAATATCGGTAAAGTCAACGGTTACATTGAGGAAATGATGGAAGGCCAGAAGGTAGTCAAGGTATTCTGCCATGAAGATAAGAGTCTGGAGGAGTTCAAGGCTCTGAATGATGAACTGTGCGACAGCGCATACAATGCGAATAAGTTCGCAAACCTGATGGGACCCATCAATGCCCAGCTGGGTAACTTAAGCTATGTGGTATGTGCCATCGTCGGTGGTGCCATAGCGCTGGGTGGTTTCGCAGGACTGACGCTGGGTAAGCTTGCCAGCTTCTTAACTTTTAACAAGAGCTTCAACATGCCTATCAGCCAGGTCAGCCAGCAGCTGAACAGTATCGTTATGGCACAGGCTGGTGCCAAGAGAGTCTTCGATCTGCTGGATGAGCCGGTAGAGACCGACGAGGGATATGTGACCATCGTCCGTGCCAAGAAGGTAAACGGCAAGATCGTGGAGTGTACCGAGAGAACCGGTATGTGGGCATGGAAGCATGTGCATCAGGCAGATGGTTCCGTAGATTATATTGAATTACAGGGTGAAGTAGTATTCGATGATGTGGACTTCGGCTACAATGATGACAAGATCGTGCTGCATAACATCGAGATGTATGCAAAGCCCGGTCAGAAGATTGCATTTGTAGGCTCCACCGGTGCCGGCAAGACTACGATCACGAACCTGATCAACCGTTTCTATGATATTCAGGATGGTAAGATCCGTTATGACGGCATCAATATCAACAAGATCAAAAAAGCGGATCTGCGGAAGTCTCTGGGTATCGTATTGCAGGATACCCATTTGTTCACAGCTACCGTTATGGACAATATTCGTTTCGGTAAGCTGGATGCTACAGACGAGGAAGTCATTGCCGCAGCAAAACTGGCTAACGCGGATACCTTTATCCGTCAGCTTCCGGATGGTTACAACACAGTCCTCACCGGTGACGGTGCGAACTTAAGCCAGGGTCAGAGACAGCTGCTTTCTATTGCCAGAGCAGCCGTAGCGGATCCTCCGGTACTGATCCTGGATGAGGCTACCAGCTCTATCGATACCCGTACCGAGAAAATTGTACAGGACGGCATGGATAAACTGATGAAGGGCAGAACCACCTTTGTCATTGCCCACAGACTGTCCACTGTCAAGAATAGTGACTGCATCATGGTTCTGGAACAGGGCCGCATCATCGAGCGCGGCAACCACGATGAACTCATCGCCCAGAAGGGCAGATATTATCAGTTGTATACCGGTAATGCGATCGCTGAGGGGTAAGTGAATAGATATACTATAAAAAACAGTGCCAGGATCGGCACTGTTTTTTATATGAAGTATTTTATAAAGAGGACTTAACCTGAGATCAACACCCAGGTATCCCGCCAGCGTAAGTATTTTACTACAAAATCCACATCCACCGGCTGACCCGAAAGTACCGGATAGAACAGCAGGAACAGACCGAAGGCTAGCACGGCATAGGCACAGCAGATGACTGCAAAAGTGCGGTTGGATACCCGCTTTTTCAGCTGCATCAGGCTGTATACGATCATCAGTACCACAAACGGTGTGCTGGGGAAATAGTGGTAGATGAAGGTGATTCTGGTGACGAAGAACCAGGGCAGATATTGCGCCAGGTAGCCAACCACCAGAAATGCGGCAGCATGATATTCTCTGCGGGACAGGGGAGTTGTCGCAGAGGAAGCGGCAGCTTTGCCTGTCAGGGCACGCAGGAAACTGCTGTGGGCGACAAGCAGATACAGCACATACAAAAATGCCGGAATGCCGACCCACCACACCAGAGGATTACCGAAGGCACTGATCCCTTCCTTGACGGCATCAGTCACATAACCGGAATAATACCAGATCGGGCGGACCATAGTGGGCCACTGATACCAGGAAGAGGAATAAGGATGCGTTGCCTCCAGGCCGCTGTGATAGTTGAACATGGAAGTCTGGTTGGTCAGCATACGGTCAAAAAGTCCCGGATGGGAATTGTCTACAAAGGGCAGGTAGGACAACAGATAGATTACGGCCGGAACCAGCACGAAAAAGGTCAGGCAGAAGTCGATCGTCTTTACCGTATAATCTGGGAATTTCTTTACAATCTGCTGATGCTCCATGCCGTTGGTGCTTTTTCCGGGATGGGCTTTGGCATAGAGGTATTCCCGGTAGCGTCGCAGCAGATGCGCAAAAAACAGCAGTGCCAGTCCACAGCCCGCATAGATACCGGTCCATTTGCTGGCAATTCCCAGTCCCATGCAGATGCCGCATAAGCCCAGAGGCACAAAGGTCTTATACAACGGTGTATCGTAAAAACTCATAGAACAATAGTAGTACATAAAATAGTACATTGCAATCACAAAGAACGTGATATAAACATCGATGGTGGCAATCCTTGTCTGCGTAAAATGCATGAAATCAAAGGCAAACAGGAAGCAGGCCAGAGCTGCCGCAGGAGTATTCCTTGTCATTTTTTTCCCCAACAGGTAGATAAACGGCAGCATGGCAATGCCGAACAGAGTACCCATGATACGCCAGCCGAAAGGATTCATTCCAAAGATGGCAACACCCAGGGTGATGAAGATCTTGCCCAGAGGCGGGTGGGTATTTTCGTAGGTCGGCAGGCCGTGAAGGAACTCGTAAGCCGTGCGTGCGTGATAGATTTCATCGAAATACATGCTGTTGCGGAAGGAATAGCGTTCCGGGTACAGATCGCTTTCGTCAAACAGTGTAGGGTAGGCATCTGCGTTCAACGGGCGTGTGATGTTGCCATTCGCGTCCAGGAAGACCAGTTCAATCAGAGAGGCATCATTATCCGTCAATGACAGACGCAGATATCTGGTTGTGGCAGACACATCAGAAGTACCGTTTTCTGTGGCCTGTGTCAGCAGATCCTGCAGGGAGACATCCTGCCAGGTGAAGACATTGTTTAAAATGATCTCACCGAGATAAGTCCAGGAGTCTTCGGCATTACTTTTGACATCCATCCCAAAATGTCGCTGGTGCCAGGGAGCCAGATAACTGGCCATAGTCACAGGCAGCGCATCTTCGGGGAATTCCAGCTCGATGGCCTGTAATTCTCCCGACATATCATAAGTTGTTGTCGGAGCTTTGCGGTCTCCAAGATCATAGAGGGCAAAGCAACTGTACAGAATACCGATTGCCAGCAACAGGCACAGATCCGGTTTCGTGAAATGGATTCTCTCTTCGGAAGGAATGGGCTCCAGGGGAGAGAGAAAATATTCTCGAAGTCTTTGTCCGAGTCCTGCGGCAGATCTTGTGGAAGCAGTATGCCCGGAAGCTCTGCGGCCTGTTGCGGTCTGCGTCTTCGCATTGGTGGCAGTCCCTGTTTCATCGTGAACATAATATTTCCAGATGATCTTATAGAAATAATACAGGCAGCACAACATTCCGGCAGATACCAGCAGAATGATGGGAGCCTTGCGGTCATAATTCTGCGGATCGTAATGGTACAGCACATTGGCGGTGTTGTAAAAATGCAGCACTGCAAATCCACTGAAGCATTTCCAGAGAGGTGTAGAGGGCCGGTACAGGCAGCAGAAAAGCAACAGTGCCAGACCGGGATACATATAACGCTCATGCATACGGACGGAGAACAGGAACATCGTCAGGATGATAAAGGCACCGAGACAGAAATATCTTGAAGGCTCTTTCCGGCAGCGGGCTGCAATAAGGAAGGTAAAGAGTACGATCAGCAGGATCACGATAGTGCCCCAGGTCTTACAGGGCAGGAAGAGGAAAATCGTGTTCTGGTCGACCCAGTTCATTCCTAATAGTCCCCAGAAATTGTAGGCATTGATGGCTGCATATTCATAGGATCCCAACGTTGAAGTATATTGTGAGATCGCAGCGGTTAATCCAAAAGGAGCGCACAGAAGGAGCATCCCGCAGATGACAACCAGACCACCGCACAAATTATAGAAGAATTTCCGCCAGGAAAAATCCTGTAAGAACACATGGTCCCAGATCCCTGCCAGCAGTACCGGCGTGAAGATCAGCATCTGTGGCTTTAACAGGACACCCAGTCCGTAGACAGCATAGGCAGGAAGCAGGTTTCCTTTCATAAGGAACAGGCACATAAGGATGATCATCAGCGTGTATACGGAATCCACCTGTCCCCAGCAGGAAGAATTCAGAATGACCGCCGGCTGGAACAGATACGCAGAGGCAGCAAAGATTCCCTGCAGATCGGAAAAATGCAGTCGCTTTACCGCCTCTCTGTAGAGTAGAAACCCACAGGCAATATCACAGAGAATTGCGGGTAATTTTAACAGTAAAATATGCAGATCGGAATAATAAGGAATCTGCAGCAGAGATCGTAACGCTCCGATCAGATACAATACATACATGAAACCGGGCGGATAGTCCGTAAACATCTCGGCAGAATAGAACTGCCCTGGCCCTAAAGTGAAAATCCGGTCAGCCCAGGCTGCAAAACAGGCGATATCATTACTGAAGCCGTGGGTGGTGTATGCAAGGAGCAGGCGCAGAAGCAGGGCACCTCCAAATACAAGCAACAGAAGAGAACGCCGGTTGCTTGTATTGTGGAAATGAGAACTGTTCTGAAAGCCTGTATAGCAGACACCGCACAAAAGCAGTGAAAGCAGTGCAAAAAGATGTATCATAAGATTTTATTCCCCCAATAGTTTCTTAATTTAAAGTCATACCTTAAAAATATCAAAAAATAACTCTTTCGTAAAGACGAATGCGGAAAAATAAGGTATAATCATTAACAAATTATAACGATTCTTGCAGGAAGGGGAAACTGGCATGAAAAATAAAAAAGCGGAAAATGCGATCACAGCAGTGCTGGCGGCAGCGGTACTGGTGACCGGAGGAATGAGTCTGCATTATTATCTGTCAGAGCAGAGAGCAAAAAATGAATACGATGCCATCCGCCAGGAGGTGGTGGCAGAGCCTGCGGCGGGGGAAACACAGGAAGAGATTGCGGAGAAAAATTATCCGGAGCTGCAGATCGACTTTGCCGAACTTATCAGGACCAACCCGGATTTTCGTGGATGGCTCTATTTCCCGGCATTGGACATCAGTTATCCGGTGGTACAGGGGGAGGACAATGACTATTATCTGAAGCATTCCTTTGAGGGGGAGAGTGTGAATGCTGGATGCATTTTCATGGACTGTGGGGCTTCAGCAGACTGGTCAGACAGGAATACCTTCGTATTCGGACATAATATGCGGGATGAGAGCATGTTTGGGGCTTTTAAAAATTTGCTGAAGGGGACGGCAAGCTGCGAGGAGAATCCTTACTTCTATATATACACGGAAGATAAAGTCTACATTTATGAGATTTTTTCCTATTATGAAACAAAGAGTACCAGTGACCGTTTTGCCACGTTTACCTCAGATGCCTCCTATGATGATTATGTGCAGTGGGCCACGGAACATTCCCTGTATGCTTCGGATGCGGACTTAAGTGACAGAGGAAACATCGTATCGCTATCCACCTGTTACGGTTCTTCCGGTACGAAGAGGAGAGCTCTGATCCACGGAGTCCTGACAGAAACGGCTGTATACTAAGGCTTATGTTACAAAAATAGCAAATGATACTGAAAAGATCAAAAATATAATAAAAATCTGAACCTTTTTTGAAATGGCGCCAGTCTTAATGATTGTAAAGAGGAACGAAAACGTTTAAAGACGTTGAAACACGCAGTTTCATTGAGGGAGAAATCAGATGAGCAGATTTAGCAAGTATGTAAGGGAAAAAGTAGTAAAGGTTCTGGTAGCAGCACTGGTAGCAGGTTCCGTCGCAGGGAACGAGGGGATTACTGTGCAGGCAGCAGGTGCGGATTTAAATGATCCATTTTCATTTGTATTATATACAAATGAATTTGTATCCTCAAATCTGGACCATATTGAGGGAAATGCCGCAATTAGAGAATTAAAGGTTTCCATGGTAAGCTATGGGGGAAAATCTTATCTGGGAGATCTTTCTGCTCCGAATCAGATTCTTAAATATACAGCGTCAGGCAGAACAGACGAAAAGGAACTGATAATTCCGCTTACTAATTCTGACGGAACACAGAACTCTGTTGAGCGGGAAGTGACTGGACAGGGTTATAATATTATAGCTGGTGAAAATAAATTATATACTGGAAATCTTCTGAAGAACTGTGAGGTATGGGATACAGATATTGCATCTGAGATCAGCAATGTCCTGGCAGGTAATATGGTACAGAAAAGCAACGACTTGTATGCTTTGGCGGATGAAAATAACGATACACAACTGGTATTGAATGTAACAAGTGCTGAGTTAAATACCAGGATGGAAGACTATGACAAAGAGATCACCGGTGCTGCTTTTTATGGAAAAACAGTTGTGGTAAATGTAAGTGATTCCGGAACTGTGAATATTACCGGCTGGATGAATGCGCATGGTGCAAAAAAGCAAGCATTGGAACATCAGCTGTGGGCAGACAGAATTATTTGGAACTTTGGCAATGCAACAGAAGTTAATGTAAATTCTATTTTCGGATATATTCTGGCTCCGAATGCAACTGTCTATAATGGTGGAACTGTTGTCGGAGGCATCATAGCGGATAAGTATAAGCAGGGCGGTGAGATTCACTGTCCGTGCGAACCGGATGAGCCGGAATCTACACCTACACCGGTGGTAACCGAGGAGCCTACGCCGACACCGACGGTACCGGTGGTAACCGAGGAGCCTACGCCTACGCCGGTAGTAACCGAGGAACCTACGCCTACGCCGACGGTACCGGTAGTAACCGAGGAACCTACACCAACCGCAACACCAACCGCAACACCTGACACCCCGGATGAACCCGATACTCCGGATGATACACCAGATGATCCCGGCACCCCGAATGATCCCGGTACCCCGGCAGATCCCGGCACACCGGCCGGTGGAATCCCGGATACCCCGCAGGTACTTGGTGCAAGACGCCGCAGAATGGTGACTATCGAGGATGAGACAGTTCCCTTGGCGGACAGAGCAGTCCTCGGAGCATCCAGACGACCGCAGACCAGCGATGACTCCGATGCCTGGAATCTGGGCTTTGCCTTTTCCCTGACGAGTCTGGGAGCATGGCTTGTTCTTAAGCGAAAAGAACATTAAACAGGAACGGAACGACAGCCGATCTTAGCTGTAAAAGTATAAAAGGATCAGAATCTTGAAAAATTTTTCAAATTCTGGTCCTTTTTTCCATTTGGCGCAGTCTTCCTTATTAGGAGAGTAAAAAGAAGTAATAAAAACAGAAATACTGGTTTTGAGGGGAAACAGAAATGAAGTTAAAAAACGTAATACAGACCAAACTGGCAAAAACTCTGGTAGCGGCACTGATGATCGGCAGCATCTCCAACACCGGATTTACGGTACAGGCGGAAGAAGCAACGCAGAATGAGCAGAACGATGTTGTTGAAATGGCAAGTGTAAGCGGAAACGACAGCGTTGCTGTAAAAGAGAAAACCTATCCCACCATCAAAACGGTGATTCTTGCTGGAGGCACCATGGCAAAATATGTGGGAGGACAGGTAGCCAGCCCCAACGTATGGCCCCATAATTACAAGCCGGCAAACGGAGATTTTTCATTGTTTGCAGGTCATAAGATGACTTTGGATGATGCTGAAACCTTTAAATATCTTTCTGTGGATAATACAGGGGTAGATGCCGAAGGAAAGTTAACCGGAAGTAACGGGGCAAGCTGGCAGTGCGTTGGATTCGTAGCATTAGATGTAAACAAATATTCTGACTGCAAGCCCGCAGATTTGTTACACTATGTTTATTACGGTGGAGACAGCGAAGGCACTTCCTATTATAAAGAAAACTGCGGAAAAACCCTTGAGGATGTAAAACAGTATGTGAATGACAACAACGGCGTCTTGTATGGTGAAAATGTAACGGAAAGTTTTATGGATCAGTTGCTCACCACCGGTCGGTCCTTCAGTGGAGTCACCATTGCCACGGTATGGTATGTGACCACACCCACAGAGACCTGGATCAATTATGACGGATACGATTACAGGATTCCCGGGGTGTCCGCAGTAGATTATTATGAATATCCCACGGGAACGGTAACTTTTGAACAGAATGAGAACGGCGCAGTGTTCCATTATATTTCCGAAGGTATTACCATTACTACAACTCCGGAACTGGAACAGCATTGGGAAAGCGGCACCGGCAGGGTGACCTATGATGCAACGATCACCGTTACGATCCACAGCAATGCCCCGGACAAGGTAAGAATCAATCTGTCCGATGCCATCGGTTATCTGAACGGTACCGTGGCAGGAGGAAATGCGGCAGAGCCCGGAGATACCCTGTACTACAACATAAAGCTGGTAAATGAGAGCAATAAGGAGTATCAGTATGATCCTGCAAAGGCCACGATCGGTACGATCCCGGCGGCGCCTAAGGCAGGAGAGAAAGTAACGGTTCTGTCCAGTGGTTTTGAAGGTTATGAGATCGGTGAAGTGGGAGCGTTCTGTACATTGCCCCGCCGTATTTTAAATGCTCCGTTACGGGATCTCGGAATCACCGCAGGCAAGGTTACGGATGCGATTGTCGGAGAGGCTCTTTTGAAAAAAGGATATGGCAGCGAAGAAATGAAGCCGGAAGAGGTTACGCAGAGCTGCCTGGCACAGTATTACTTAGACTGGTTCAACAATACTTCCAGAGAAGAAGGAAATAAGGTCTACGGCTTTTCAGAACTTACGGCAGAGGAACTGGCAATCCTGACCAACGGAACCGCCGATACCACAGTAGCGGAGAGCTGTTCTGCAGTAGCAGATGCTTTATATTACACGACATATCATAATGTATATACTTTTGACGGTGAAGGTCTGTATGACCGGATGCTGAAAAACGGACAGGAAGGTTCCTATGCAGATACTCTGGTATCCGACCTGTTAAAGGACGGAGAAGTGAAGATCACCACTAACCTTAACGGTGTGTTGGCCAACAACGGCTATCAGATGACCAGATACGGCTTCGGAATGCAGTTTGAATTGTCCAGAGAGCCGGAGGTTACTCCGCCCGTGACTACCAGCCCGGAACCTACTCCCAGTGCTACTCCGGAGCCTACGCCGACAGGCACACCGGATACCACACCCACTACTCCGACCACTACTCCGACCGCACCCCCGGATACTCCGGACGATTCGGATGATTCCGATACCCCGGATACTCCCGGTACACCGTCTGAGCCGGCAACCCCGGTAACACCTCAGGTGCTTGGTGTAAGACGTCAGCGGGTTGTAAGCATTACCGATGATCCTACACCATTGGCGGACAGAGCAGTCCTGGGAGCTTCCAGAAGACCCAGGACCGGCGATGATTCCAATACATGGAATCTGGGCTTTGCCCTTTCCTTGACAGGGCTGGGAGCATGGCTTATTATTAAGAAGAAGCAATCATAACGAATAAACATATATTTACTATAAACAATCAAGGAAAGAAGAGGTAGAACAAATGAAAAAAAGATGGATGAGTCTTGTTCTGACAGTCATCATGGTGCTGAGCCTTGCAGGCTGCGGCAAGAGTACAGAATTATCCTCTGTAAGCCGTGATCCTGCCACGGATGACGGAACTGTCTGGTTCGATGAAGAGGCAGTGGCACTGGCGGGTTCTGTGAGAAAAGCCGGTATGAGTGAAGCTGAGCTGGCCCGTGCAGATGAACTTCGTGCCATGGCTATCGATGCGTTGGATATTGTAAACGCGAAGAGAGCAGAGAACGGCCTGGCAGCACTGAACTGGAGCAACGGTCTGGAGTCCTGCGCTATGGTAAGAGCACAGGAAGCAGCTTCCAAGTTCTCCCATACCAGACCCAACGGTAAGGACTGGTACACAGTGAACAGTGAACTGATGTGGGGCGAGAATCTGGCGAAGGGCTATGATTCCGCACAGAGTGTAGTAGATGCCTGGATGGCTTCTCCTACACACGCAGCGAATATCCTGGCAGGCGATTTTACCACCTGCAGCATTGCGGTCTATGAGACCAATGGCAAGTTGTATTTTGCCCAGGAGTTCGGCTATTAACAGGGTATTTCTTATCATGAGGGGATAGAGAGATAAATGACAGGAGAGAGTTGATATTCTTAACGGAATATTAACTCTCTTTTTGGGCTTCAAAAGATAGAAAATTTTCCTGAATCATGGTAAAATAAAATCGACATATAAAATTAAGTATCTCAGCAGAAGATCACCGTCCCAAAATGAAGGAAATGCATGGGATATCCGGGCGCTGCCGGATAAGTGGTCACTTCATAGAGTACAGGAAAATAAAGCATATAATAAAAATGCAGCGCAGAAATGAGGACATATGAGTACAAAAGCATCACAGAAGGGCACAAAGGGGCAGACACCCGGCATGACGACGATCCGGGAACGTCTGCAGAAGGCAATCAGCAGGCTGGTAGTGTTCTCAATTATTCCGTTGGTCATCCTTACCGTGATCCTGAATCTGTCCAGTACCATGAGAACACTGGAAGACGATATGCTGGTGGTGGCAGAGATTTCCGCAGACCGTATCAATGAGGAACTACGGGTGACAACGACGATCGTATCCGAACTCGGATGCAGTTACCAGCTGTCTTCTCCGGTATTTACCCAGGAGCAGAAGCAACAGTATATCAACCAACGCATGGAAGCTTATGGAATGGTCAGAGGCAAGCTGATCGGCTCCAACGGTATCTGTGCTTATGACGGAACCGATTATAGTGACCGTGATTATTTTAAGAGATCCATGCAGGGAGAGGTCGTGGTATCGGATCCCGTGATTGCAAAGACAGACGGTAAGCTCAGCGTTATCATTTCCGCACCCGTATATGCAGACGGAGATAAGAATGGTGATATTGTCGGCGTGGTATTCGTTGTGCCGGATCCGGAGTTCTTAAATGATATTGCTGCGGCAGTCTCTGTCAGTAAGAATTCCGAGTGCTATCTGTTGGGAGAAACAGGTATCACCATTGCTCACTGTGATTCTGCGATTGCCCAGGAGCAGAAGAGCAACATTGAACTGTCTCAGACGGACAGATCTTTGCGGGGAATTGCAAAGGTAGAGCAGAAGATGATGACCGGAGCAACCGGATATGGCACTTATATGAAAGGCGGAACCATCACAATACAGGCTTATGCACCAATAGAAGGAACCAATGGATGGAGTGTGGCAGTAAATGCACCACTGACAGATTTCCTTGGTTCTACCGTTGTATGTATTGTCATTGGTGTAGCAATAGGTGCTGCAGCTTTATGTTTCAGTGTGCGCAGGGCAAAAAAGATCGGTCAGGCGATCGGTGAACCGGTGGCGGAATGTACCGAAAGAATACGTCAGCTGGCGGAAGGCGATCTGCATACTCCGGCACCTGTGATCCGGACACAGGATGAGACACAGATCCTGGCAGAGGCTACCGCAGCACTATCCGGCAATCTGCAGAAGGTCATCGGCGATGCGGATTATCTGTTGGGAGAAATGTCGGAAGGAAACTTCGCACTGACTTCAGGGTGTGCAGAAGCCTATGTGGGAGACTTTCAGGGACTGTTGGAATCTATCCGTAAGCTGAACCATAAGCTGAGTGAGACACTTAATGAGATCAAGACGGCAGTGGGACAGGTATCTCTGGGGGCAAACCAGATGGCAGATGCTGCCCAGGGACTTGCGGAAGGTGCTACCGACCAGGCCGGTTCCGTAGAGGAACTGCAGGCTACCATCACGAATGTAACCGAGATCGTGGAGAAGAATGCCAAGGCACTGGGAGGTTCTTACCAGAAGGCTATGGATTACCAGCAGCAGGCGAAGGACAGCGGAGAGGAAATGAAGGGTCTGACGGATGCCATGCAGCGGATCAACGATACTTCCAGGCAGATCAGCGATATTATCGGTGAGATTGAGGATATCGCATCCCAGACGAATCTGTTGTCCCTGAATGCAGCCATTGAGGCAGCCAGAGCAGGAGAGGCCGGAAGAGGCTTTGCAGTGGTTGCGGATCAGATTCGTAAGCTGGCAGATGACAGTGCACAGTCTGCGGTACATACCAGAGAATTGATTGAGACTTCCCTACAGGAGATTGAGCATGGCAACCAGATCACGGACAAGACAGCCGAAGCATTGCAGAAGGTCGTGGAGGGCATTGAGGATCTGGCCAACGAGTCCAAGAAAGCCATGGAAGAATCCAAGGCACAGGCAGATGCCATGATGCAGATTGAACAGGGCATTGAACAGATATCCACAGTGGTGCAGAACAACTCTGCGACCGCAGAAGAAACTTCTGCCACCAGTGAGGAATTGTCTGCGCAGGCCACCAACATGAACGAGCTGACCGCAGCATTCCAGTTAAGAGATTAAAATGTACGATGATTCGGTGTAATGAATTCTGAAGATATGACATACAATGCTTAATAGAAACAAGCATTGGAGGCAGCCGTGTTCGAAAAACAGAATATACAGGAAACCGTAAATGAACTGAAAAGTGACGCAGTGAAGGGCCTTACCGATGGTGAGGCCTTTCGTCGTTTACAGCAAAATGGCAGAAATGAAATGAAAGCTGCCAGAAAAAAGACGAAAATACAGCTTTTTCTGGAGCAGTTAAAGGACCCGCTGATCTACATATTATTGATCGCAGCTGTGGTATCCGTCTTTCTGGGGGAGCTCAGTGATGCCGTGATCATCGGCACTGTGGTAGTGGTCAATGCCCTGGTGGGCATGCTGCAGGAGGGAAAAGCCCGAAAGGCACTGGAAGCGTTGAAAAAGCTGACCAGTCCACAGACTATAGTGATCCGGGATGGAATACGCAGAGAGATTCCGGCGGCGGAGCTGGTGACAGGGGATCTGGTAGACCTGGAGGCAGGGGCACAGGTACCTGCGGATATACGGCTGACCAGAAGCTCCAATCTGCAGGTAGAGGAATCCTCCCTGACCGGAGAATCGGTACCTGTGGAAAAAGATGCGCTGTTTCTGGCAGACTGCAGACACGAGATTCCATTGGCTGAACGGGTCAATATGGTATATATGTCTACTGTGGTGACCCATGGCCACGGAGAAGGAATCGTGACAGCTACGGGCATGGCCACGGAGATCGGCAGGATCGCCTCCATGATCACAGATGCGGAAGAGGAAATGACACCGTTACAGAAACGTCTGGGGGATATGGGAAAGCTTCTGAGTATTTTATCGCTGGGAGTATGTGCGGCATTGTTTCTGCTGGCGGTATTTCAACACAGAAATATTCCGGAAATGCTGCTGGTGGCGATTTCCCTGGCGGTGGCTGCGGTGCCGGAAGGTCTGCCGGCAGTGGTGACGATCTGTCTGGCATTGTCAGTGACCAGAATGGTCAAAGTACATACGATCATCCGCAGACTGCCTTCCGTTGAGACTCTGGGAGCGGTCAGCGTGGTCTGCTCGGATAAGACCGGCACACTGACCCAGAACCGGCTCACGGTGGAAAAATGCTGGTGGTATGATGTGCTGGAGGATGCTGCCGGCAGCAATGGCAGGGGAGAATCCCGATGCGTACAGGAGATGCTCCGGGGAATACTGTTGTGCAATGATGCTTCCCTGCAGGGAGAGCAACGGATCGGAGATCCAACGGAACTGGCGCTCTTAGACTTCGGAGAGAAGATGGGGATGCATAGAGAACGTCTGGAGAAGCAGTACCCCCGCTATGATGAAAAGCCTTTCGATTCGGACCGGAAGATGATGACGACCTATCACAGAATCCCGAAAAACGGAGGGCATAAGGGAAGCATTGCCTATACGAAGGGGGCACCGGATGTGATCGTACAGCACTGCACCCATATTTTACAGGACGGAAGAAGTGTGCCAATGACAGCCGGACAGAGAAAAAGGATCAGTGAGGTTGTAGAACTCATGAATTCCCTGGCGCTTCGGACACTGGCGGCAGCACAGAGCGGAAACACTCCCGGGTGTGGGGAAGAAGGTATGACATTCCTGGGAATCGTGGGGATGCGTGATCCTGCCAGACCGGAGGCGGAGGAAGCGGTGGAGATTTTCCGCCGTGCAGGTGTATCTACAGTAATGATCACCGGGGATCATGTGGATACCGCCTATGCAATTGCCAGACAGCTGGGGATTGCAGGGCATCGCAGTCAGTGTATTACGGGGGAAGAACTGAATCATCTGGATGATGCTTCTTTTGCTGGGAGGATCAGGAATATCAGGGTTTATGCCAGAGTGACTCCGGCCCAGAAGGTACGGATCGTGAAGGGGCTGCAGCAGAATGGGGAGATTGTGGCCATGACAGGGGATGGTGTGAACGATGCTCCTTCTCTGAAAGCAGCAGATATCGGTGTAGCCATGGGAACCGGCGTGGATGTGGCTAAACAGGCGGCGGACATGATATTGACGGATGATAATTTTGCAACGATTGAAAAGGCAATCGAGGAAGGCAGAGGCGTCTATGAAAACATCCGCAAGTCGGTGATATTTTTACTGTCCTCCAATCTCGGGGAACTGATGACCATGTTCGTAGCAGTGGCTCTGGGGCTGGCTTCCCCTCTAAAATCCAGTCATATACTGTGGATCAATCTGATCACGGATTCCCTTCCGGCGTTGGCACTGGGAGTGGATAAAAATGACGGAAAAAGCCTGATGCGCTGTCCTCCAAGAAAAGCAGCGGAGAGTCTGTTCGCCCGGGGCGGAATGGCCTGTACCTTACTCTATGGAGCGCTGATCACCGGTATCGGTCTGGCGGCATTTCTGGTATTGCCCTGTGGGATCATGGCAGGCAGGGGAGAACTGTCCTGGAATCTGTTTGACTGGGTGGAGGGACTTCGTGAATTACTGTCCCGGGAAAAAATACTTGCCCGATCCCAGACCTATGCTTTTACAGTACTGGGAATGTGCCAGCTGTATCATGCAGTAGGAATGCGGGATATGCAGAAGTCCGTATTTGCCATGAGACCCTGGGATAATCCGCTGATGGTGTTGGCCTGTGTTATTGGATTTGCGCTGCAGTTTGCGGTAACGGAAGTACCGTTTCTCATCGGAGCGTTCGGAACCTCCCATCTGTCCGGACAGGAATGGCTGCTATTGAATGTATTGGCAGCATTTCCACTGCTGGCTCATGAGCTGGTAGTGATGTTACGGAAGTGAGTACGCTTATCCGGGCTTACCGACGATTCAGAACGATAATTCGCCCTATAACTTCAGGCAGATATTCTTGCGTATGCAAGCATCTGCCGAATACCCTGCCTGAAGCTACATGGCTCTGGATAGTCGTAATATTCAGAACCCCATTCGCAAAATCGCATCTCCGATGCTTTCCTTTTGCTCATGTGGTTACTTCGCCACATAAATATAGCCAGAGGATCTTACGAATGCAAGCATTCGACGTTCCTCCGGTTATATTTACGTGGCTCTGAATATTTACAAAAAGTTAACATTTTCCTTGTATGGAGTTTATAGTCAATAGTTACAATAAAATTGACAAATAACTTTCATGGGAGGGCAATGTGATGAAAATTATCAGAAAAACAGCGATTGTTATGCTTCTCTGCCTCTATTTTCTGACATATGGTGTATTGCCGCAGGTACAGGCCGCAGGTAAAGACGCTCCTGTGATCGTGGTAGCGCATCGGGCGGGGGCAAAAGTAGCTCCGGAGAACACGGTGGCGGCCCTGGAACAGGCCATCCGGGATGGAGTGCCTATTGCAGAGATTGATGTGCAGCAGTTGTCGGACGGAACCCTGATCGTTATGCATGACAGTAATTTTAAACGGACCACAGGAGAGGATATCTGCGTATGGGATGTGGAGGCAGATGCTCTCAAAACCCTGGAAGTGGGCAGCGGTTTTTCGTCAGCATACCGGGGAGAACAGATCCCGACACTGGAAGAAATGCTTACCTGTGCCAGAGGCAGGATCACTCTGATGATCGAACTGAAATATACCGGACAGGAGGATGCACTGGAGGAAAGCGTGCTGACTCTGCTGCAGGATTATGATATGGTGGATGAGTGTATTATAGGCTCCATGAACAAGGGAATCCTGCAGAAAATGAAGGAGCTGGAACCGGGGATTTCAACAGTTTTTATTGCCCATGATCTGGAAGAAGAGGATTATGAGCTGGACTATGCCGACAGCTATAGCATCGAGGGGAGAAATCTTACAGTGGATATGGTAGATGCCATTCATTACTGCGGAAAGTCGGTATACGGGTGGACAGCCAATACTTCCGGTGCCATGCTTCGGATCGTAAACTGTGGGGCGGACGGTGTGATCACGGATGATGTGAGATTATTACAGACATTTTTGAGAGAACAGGCTTGCCGTAAAGCGTTTGCAAGTGTATACTGATTAGTTATAATAAGGGGAAGAATACGGAAACAGGTTGGTGTATATGAGTAAAATATGGGAATTTTTCGAGAATCTGGGTGAATATGTATATGTGGCAGATGCAGAGACTCATGAATTGATATATATGAACAAGAAGACTCTGAAGAGCTATGGATTTCAAAGTCTTGAAGAGATCATCGGGTTAAAGTGTTATGAGATATTGCAGGGAAATTCTCTGCCCTGTGGCATGTGTAATAATGAACAGTTAAAGCCGGGTTTTTTTAAGGAATGGGAATATTACAATCCGCTGCTGCGAAGAGAACTTCATATCAAGGACACACTGGTAGAAGAAGACGGGAGAAAATACCGTATGGAAATCGCCATAGATTGTGGCAATCTGAATGGGAGAGGGCACAAATCCGAAGATTACCGTAATATGGAGGCTGCGTTGAATGAAGCCATCCGTGTGGCACAGCGGCAGGAGAGCATGGATCAGACATTGCAGGTGCTGCTGGAATTTGTCGGAAAGAATCTGGAAGCGGGACGGGCCTATATTTTTGAAAAGGATGACCACGATCATGACCACAATACATACGAATGGGTAGCCAAGGGAGTCTTACCGGAAAAGGATACCCTTCAGGATCTACCGCCGGAGATCTTCGCGGAATGGTATCGGAAGTTTGATGAGAATCAGAGTATTGTCACAGAGAATCTGGAAGAAATGAAAGATGTGGATCCGAAGATGTATGAAGTTCTGGTAAGACAGAATATTCATTCCCTGGTGGTGGTTCCGCTTTACGATGATGGGAAAGTAATCGGCTTCTACGGAGTAGACAATCCTTCGACCAGATATTTTGAATTTGTGTCGGAGATGCTGCAGATCATGGGACACTTTATCGTATCGTCCCTGAAGCAGAGAAATCTGGTACGGGAGCTGGAAGTGATGAGCTATTCGGATCCGCTGACGACATTGGGGAACCGTTATGCTATGGAGAGGTACATTGAGCAGGTGAACCATACCGAGCCCATCGGCGTGGTATACTGTGATATTACAGGATTAAAACGGATCAATGACAGTGAAGGACATTCCGCCGGAGACCGCCTGATCCGCAGGTGCTGTGACTGCCTGAAACGTGTATTTGAAGGAAATGGAATGTTCCGTATCGGCGGAGATGAACTGGTGGTCCTGTGCACCGGAATTTCTGAAAAGGAATTCTATCAAAAGGTGGAGGAATTAAAAACAGAGCTGGCAGCTCATGATGTCTCCATGGCAGTAGGAGCAGCGGTGAACACTCTGGAAGCCGTGGGAAAGGATCATCTACTGACGGAGTCCGAGAGACGGATGTATCAGGACAAGGCGGAATACTATCGCAGTACAGGGCTGGACCGCAGAAAGATCTGAGAATGGAAATCTCCAAAGCTATTTTGAAAGTTTATATGTTGAGAATTTCTATCAGGCAGTTCCCTTGACGGGAACTGCTTTTTTCTATATTATTTATATAGGTTAGCTACGACTAACTCAATGACTTTTGGATGGCAGGAGGTGAAGCGCTGATTGAGTCAGGAAACGTGGGAGATCCTGTGTGAAATGGAAGCAGACGATGTGGAACTACAGTTGGCTTTGCAGTGTGCACCGCTGATCACGGGACTTAAAATTTCCAATCTGCTGACGATTTCCCCGGAAGGCTTTATACAGGTGGGAAGGATCGTTGAAGGCAGTGTGCTTTCCCTGTATCCCTTGTTGGAGACAGAGGAGAAAATGGTAATACTGTTGTATCGGGAAGACCGGCTGGAAAAGTATCTGAAAATGCCGCAGGTACAGAAACTGCTGCGGGAGGCAGGGTACGAATCCGATCGACTGGAGGATATTTTGCCGGTATTTTGCGATCGTTATGAAACCTATGCAGAGAGAGGGAAGCCGTTCCCCCACGAACTGGGATTGCTGTTAGGATATCCCCCGGAGGATGTGGAAGGATTTATCAGACATCAGGGGAAGAACAGCCTCTGCACCGGTTATTGGAAAGTATATGCGGATAAAGAAGGAAAACAGAGACTTTTTGAAAAATATGAATATGCCAGGGAAAATTTGATCCAGCTGTTGCATTATGGATTAAAGATGACAGAAATCATAGATATCTGCGGATGTACCGCAGCATAGAAACAGGCACGGAAAGGTGCGGAAGGGAAGGAAAAATAAATGGATAAGATTTATGTAGTATTCTGGACACAGGGTGGTAACACCCAGGCTATGGCAGAGGCCATCGGAGAGGGTATCCGGGAAGCCGGGAAGGAAGCGGAGGTAGTATTTGTGACCGGCGCCAACCTTGACGAACTAAAGGCTGCTCCCAAGTTTGCACTGGGCTGTCCCGCGATGGGAGCGGAAGTCCTGGAGGAATCCGAGATGGAGCCTTTTGTATGTGATGTGGAAGGCTTTGCTTCCGGCAAAAAGATCGCACTGTTCGGTTCCTATGGCTGGGGAGACGGTGAGTGGATGAGAGACTGGACCACCCGTATGGAAGCAGCAGGAGCTACTGTGTTGAACGGTGAGGGCCTGATCTGCCATGAGACACCGGACGGGGATGGCCTGTCAGAGTGTAGAGAACTTGGCAAACAGCTGGCAAACGCATAAGGTATCTGAAAGCAAATAAGACAACATAACAAAAAGATTCATTCCCCGGGTGGAGAGTGAATCTTTTTGCTATATGTATGTGCTATGCTTTTTTGCTGCCACATAAATAATAGCGTTCCTGTGCCACGGTCTCGGGAACCGGAATATTACCGTTTTGCAGCTTTCGGGTCAGAACATCCAGATGATGTAAGCCTTGGGCTACCTTGATCTTACGGCGATCCAGAAGATCGGCATACAACGGGTTCTGAGCCAGTGTATTGCAAATATCCTCAGGGAACGGGCAGTAGGTGAACATGATCTGACGGGCTACTTTGTTCAGTCTCGGGGAACCGGCACCTTCGAAGAGCACCCAGATCATATAATCCCTTACGAACATTTCCTTGAAACTGTTCTTGGCACGCTGCAGGCTGGATTTTACCTTTTCCTTGGCCTCTGTACTCAGATCATGGTTCTTGCGGTAGAACTGGATATAATCGAAATATTCACTGGTCAGGGAACTGATGGAGACATCGTTCCAGCGGTTACCCTGGACTCTCTTGCACAGCTCCCAGCGGAATTCACCGGTCAGGTGGGTGAAAGTCGTCTTCAGATCCTCCAGATGGAAAATGGAGAAGACCATACGACCGGGGCTGTTACGGCGCTTGCCCTCAATTTCCTGCCACATGACACCGCGGATACCGACGTTGGGCATCAGGATGATGTCCGGCAGATATTCCAGATGAATTGTCTCCTTACCCATGACATCTATGTGCTCCATATCCAGACTTTCTCTATAGAATGCCGTGTAATCTACCCGGCGGATCTCCTCGAGAATCTGGGAGACACGGGAAACGGTGACATAGGAGCTTTCCAGATCCTTCAGCACATCATCTGCGCAGAACAGCGGACAGAAAGTAGTGATCCGTCCGAAGGTGATCTTGTTGACCTGAGGGAACATATTCCGGAGCTCGTAATTGACCTTGGCCATGGGATTGTTCTCCAATGCCTTGAGCTCTGCATCCGTAATATTGCCACCGACCTTTTGTTTGTGAATATAATCGGAATAATCCTGGTCAAATTCGTTCCGGCTGGGAGATTTCTTCCCGCGGAAGATGGCCATCAGCCAGTCATAAAAGGTATAGACACCGATATCGCTGTGATCCGACATGGCTTCTGCCATGCGGTACAGGGTGACTGCATTTTTCAGACCGGCCAGCTCCTCATCCACATAACCGAAATACAGAAACATTTTGACCGGCATGGGAATGTTCGGCTGTTCCAGCGTCTGGGTGAACAGGAGGGAGTAGAGCAGATAAAATTCTTCGGTCAGCTGTCTGCGTAAAAGAGCGACATCCTGATCCTGGGAAGCCCGGTCGGACAGCAGCTTGTAAGCGTGGACATGCTGACGGAAGCTGGTCACGGTATCCAGATCCGAACCGGCGTAATCCAGAATAGTGTTCAGCGATCCGGCAAGCTTGCCAAGGATCTCGGAATCTCCGGAAGAACCTGCCTCAGCGGAATCATTGGATTCCATGAGATTCAGGCTGCTCTGGAAGGTCTGGGATCTGGAGGCAAACAGTTCCTGATCGATGAAGGACAGATCGCCGGCCTTAGAAAGCATACGGTGAATGCGGTCGTAGACCGCCTTGCTGTCTTCATTATCCTGTCCCAGTTTATAGAACAAAGAAGTATAAAAATCAAAAAGATCGTTGCCGGATTCCCGGAAATAGAAGGAACCGACCTGCTGCAGATAGTGGAACTGTTCCTCCAGGCTCTGGTAAGTACGGCGGAAGTCCAGACTTCCCTTACGCAGCATACCAATGGACAGATCCGACTCCTGTACCAGGATCCGGTAATTGTCCGAAGCCAGGATCCTGCTTAAGCCCATGTAATAGCCGTTCAGCCAGATGTCCGGTGAATCATCCCCAAGAAAAGCATTCAGCTCATCGAAATGTTCCAGGGATCTCGCCTGCAGACGGTAACGGCTACACAGTGTATTGTAGGTGGCAATATCATCTGTCAGAGTACGATACAGCTCACTGCAGTTCAATTCCGAAATGGAACTGCGGTTCAG
>OMGK01000621.1_pt1 | contig 23568 bp, 17 predicted proteins | sample 1645881 | NCBI WGS metagenome assembly OMGK01 (sample SAMN00849303, study PRJEB25192) | human gut metagenome
CCGATATTATTTCACACAACATGGAAACCGTACGCACCATTTACAGTGTCCTTCGTAAAACTGAGAAATACATGGCTGTACAGTATGACTACATCGAGGAGATCCTTCCGAAGGATATCTTCTTTATCACAACTCAGGAGCTTCTTGACATGTATCCGGACTGCACACCAAAGGAACGTGAATACAAGATTGTCAAGGAAAAAGGTGCCGTATTCCTCATGCAGGTCGGCAAAACCTTAACCAACGGAGAACGTCATGACGGACGTGCACCGGACTACGATGACTGGGCACTGAATGCAGATATTCTTGTATATTATCCGGTACTTGATATTGCCTTAGAGTTATCTTCCATGGGAATCCGTGTTGATAAGAAAGCACTCCTCTCCCAGCTTGATAAAGCAGGCTGTCCGGAGCGCAAGGATCTTCCTTTCCAGAAGGCAATCATTGACGGAGATCTTCCATACACCATCGGTGGTGGAATCGGTCAGTCAAGAATCTGTATGTTCTTCCTTCGCAAGGCACACATCGGAGAAGTGCAGAGTTCTCTGTGGCCGGAAGAAGCAATCAAGGAATGTGAAGATCACGGAATTCAGTTACTGTAATTACAGATACCTATTTAAGCACAAAAAGACAATCGGTAATCCGATTGTCTTTTTTTATCATGCCAACTACTTAATTTAATATAATTTACGATTTCTCCGTCAAATAAATCATAAGTGACGCCTGCAAGCAGTCACACTTATGATTTGCTTGACGGAATTATTTTATCAACCTCATCCTTCCAGATCGTATAGCAGGCATCACTCGGCATACGAAGATCTCCTCGCGGCGATACCGCAACCGATCCGACCTTCGGACCGTCCGGGAGACAGGATCTCTTGAACTGCTGCGCAAAGAATCTCCGGTAGAATGTCTTCAGCCACTTTAAGATAAATGCATCCTCATACGTATCCCGGAAAGCAATCTGCGCCAGACGATAGATCTTCGCCGGAGCAAAACCAAAACGGAGCATATAATACAGGAAGAAATCATGCAGCTCGTACGGGCCTACCAGATCCTCCGTCTTCTGCGAGATCTTGCCATCCTCCGGTGGAAGAAGTTCCGGTGATACCGGTGTATCGAGTACATCCAAAAGTGTCTTCGCCAGCAGATCATCTCCGCATGTATCTGCATAATACCGCACGAGATGACGGACCAGAGTCTTTGGCACGGAAGCATTGACCGCATACATGGACATATGATCACCATTGTAGGTTGCCCAGCCAAGCGCCAGTTCCGAGAGATCGCCGGTTCCGATCACCAACGCATTCTTCTTATTTGCAATGTCCATAAGAATCTGCGTACGCTCACGCGCCTGCGAATTCTCATACGTCACATCATGCACGGAATCGTCCTGTCCGATATCCGCGAAATGTACATTGACTGCATTCTTGATATCCACTTCCACAAACTCCGCGCCAAGACAACGGATCAGATTGACCGCATTATCATATGTGCGATCCGTTGTACCGAATCCCGGCATCGTTACCGCAGTAATTCCCTTGCGATCCTTTCCAAGCAGATCAAACGCACGAACCGTGACAAGCAGCGCAAGCGTGGAATCCAGTCCACCCGAGATTCCAACCACGGCTCCTGCACCGGTATGTTCCAGACGTTTCTTAAGTCCCATCGCCTGAATCATCAGAATCTCATCACAACGCTTATCCCTCTCATCCTTATTTCCCGGTACAAAAGGCGCCGGATCAATATAGCGGGTCAGTTTCGTCTCCTCAGGCTCCAGTTCAAAGGAAGTCTCCGCATAGCCATCCTGCGTCGCAAACGTCGTCATCCTGCGTCTCTCCGCGATCAGTTTCTCCACATCGATCTCCGTGTAGATCACGCCATATCCGAAACGCTTCGACTCTGCCAGAAGACGTCCGTTCTCCGCAATCAGATTGTGTCCGGAGAAGACCAGATCCTGGGTTGATTCCCCTTCCCCTGCCGATGCGTAAATATAAGCGCTGACCAGTCTAGCGGACTGTCCGCATACCAACTCCTTGCGGTATGCCGATTTGCCAGTAATCTCATTGGAAGCCGACAGATTTACGATCACATCCGCTCCTGCAAGCGCATGTGCGATACTCGGTGGATTCGGCGTCCACAGATCCTCACACAACTCTACGCCAATCTTAAGTTTATTCATCTGCTCGCACACAAAAAGCTGCTCACGGTCTACTAAAACCTCACTGCCATCCGGAAGTGTCACGTCTGTGCTAAGCTCCGCTCCCGATGCGAAATGCCGCATCTCATAGAATTCATTGTAATTCGGGATCCAGCTCTTCGGCACCATTCCAAGCACCTGACCATCTGAGATAGCAGCAGCAACATTATAAAGCTTTCCGTTGATCTCATACGGTAATCCCACAAAATAGATTCCTGGAATCGCCGCACTCGCCTCTGCCAGCTGCATTAACGCATCCTTCGCACCAGCGATCAGTTTCTCCTGCAGGAAGAGATCCTGACACGTATATCCGGTAATGCAAAGTTCCGGAAAAACCGTAACGCGTGCGCCCCATGCCGCACTCTCCGTCATCAGAAGACGTATCTGTTCCGTATTATATACCGTATCTGCCACCTTGATCTTCGGTGTTGCGGCTGCGACTTTTATAAATCCATGTCTCACTTTCTTAACTCCTTTAACTCGTCAATGTCAAAATTGTATGCCTTATTGCAGAACTGGCATTTGACCTCGATGCTCTCTCCATCATTGATAATAGAATCCAAATCCTTCTTACTGATGGTTGAGAGTGCACGCGATACACGCTCCTTCGAACAATCGCACACAAACGCAGCCGGAACTGTATCAACAATTTCTAATCCAAAATCTCCAAGGATTTCCTCCAGTATTCCCTCCGGCGTCAGTCCTCTCTCAAGCATCATCGTCACAGAATCGATCTCTGCAATACGCTTCTCTAACTTATCAATGATCTCATCACTGGTAAAAGGCATCAGCTGGATAATAAATCCGCCCGCCTGCTTCACTGTATTATCCTTGTTCATCAACACACCAAGACCTACCGCTGACGGAATCTGCTCCGATGTTGCGAAATAATACGTCAGATCCTCCGCGATCTCACCGGTCTGCAACTGACACTGTCCGACATAAGGCTCCTTTAAGCCCATATCCTTGATCACGCTTAAAATTCCAAGGTCTAAAGCACCTCCGACATTCAAATGTCCGTCTGCATTCGGTGGAAGCTCAACCACCGGATTGCTTGCAAATCCCTTGACATTACCGTGCGCATCCGCAGTCACAGTCAATCCCTTCGCCGGTCCGCTGCACTGGATCTGTAAGGTAAGCAGATCCTTATCATTTTTTAACATCGTGCCCATCATCGCGCCACCGGACAACAGACGTCCGAGCGCAGCGGTCATGATCGGTGATGTATTGTGATCCTCTCTTGCTGTCTCAACCAAATCTCTCGATGTAATCGCAAATGCGCGGATACTCGCATCCGCTGCAGTCGCACGTACAATATAATCTGACATAATTTTCTCTCCTATCGTAATTATTTGGACTTCTTTGCCACGAATACCGCTCTCTCGCTCGTCTCACAAAGTGGCGCATCCGTGTAATCATCATACACACAAATATCGATAAAGCCCGCGTTTTTCAAAAGTTTTAATAACGTCTCCGTCTCATAATTTCTCTGGTAATGCGTCTCTGTGTATCTCCGATACAGTTCGTCCCCTTCCGGGATAAAAAGCGTCAGATCATACTCATTAATCCGCTCCTCTTCATTATAATAGTTATCCCAGATAAAACTTCCCTCATCCCGGCTCTCTGCAAACGTGTTCTCCGCCAGAAGCTTTGTATATTTATAGGATGTGTTCACATCAAAAATAAATACACCGTCTTCTTCCAGATACTCATGCACCCGCGAGAAAGCCTGCTGCAGTTCCTCCTCATCCAGCACATAATTCACGCAGTCACACACACTGTAGACCGCACGCACGCATCCGTCCAACTCCAGATCCTGCATATCCTGCAGCAGATACAGAATCGGTACTTCACCCGGTTCCATCGCCGCAATCTGCAGCATCTCCGCCGCGTTATCGATTCCGGTCATATCGTATCCCTGCTCCGACATCAGCCTTGTCATCTTGCCGGTACCACATCCGAGATCAAGAACCGGTCCGTCTGTGATCCCATGCTGCGCAAGAATCTTGCAGAGGAATGCGCACCACTCCTCATACGGAACATTGTCCATGAACAGATCGTATACACTCGCAAAGCTTGTATATGCATCCATAATTTGCCTCCAATTTATCTAATACTATCAATTTTTATTCGTAAAAGCAAGGTTGATTATTCTCCCCGAAACCTTTATACTTGTCTTGTAATATTCCAGGAAAGGGAACCATTATGCCAGATAATTACGAACATTATATCACACGTAATATAAAAGCCTTTTACAAAAAAAGGCTTTTTTCACCAATTATATATCTGCTCCTTCTGGCAATCCTGTGGGTTGTCCTGCCACTTGGCAACATGCTTCATCCACATACAATGGAGATGAAAGAAACCTTACAGGCTGCCTACCAGTCGAAGGACCGCTATACGCGCACTACATTCCACGACCTCCGCTTTACCGGATATACCAGCGAAGCGTACGGCCGGACGCGCGGCTATTATTATTATACCATGCACGACAAACAGTGTGTGATCGTATTGCTCACGCCGCGCACCTGCGAGGAAGGTCTTCCTTCGATTGCATCGCTCACCGTGACCGGTCGCGTTGTCCGCGGACAGGAATCCTTCCAGGCTCTGATGGCATCTCTTGCCACTGATCTCGACTGGACGGAAAGCGGCATCAGCTCTCAGGTATCGGAATACTATTTCAGCGAGCCGGATTACCATGTGACTGCAACCACGATCCTGTTTATCGTGTATTTTTCAACCATGATCTATGCGATCCTGTATATTCTGACCTGTCTGGTCTGCATCCGTTTTCCGGTGCTCTCCCCACCTTGTCAGAACTTAGTCGTGTTCGGTCATCCTGCGAAGCTCCTCGCACAAGCGGAAGAAGAACTTGCAACGCTTCCTCAGCTGGCTACGGAGGACATGTTCATCACAGAACATTTCTTCATTATGACATCGCCGGATGCGAACGCTGTCGTACCGATTCAGGAAATTCTGTGGATCTACAAGCACTCCACACTTCACAAAATCCTGTGGTACCACTTCAGCATCTCCTACACGATGCACATTACCGCGAACAAGCATATGTACGTCAACTGTCCAAAGAATACCAAATCCGATATCGACGGTATCATGGACTACCTCGCAGAGGCCAACCACAATATCTTAGTCGGATTCAGCGAGGAAAACCGTCTGAAGGTTGAAGCCGTACAGGGAAAACCTTTCCATATCGAGAAATTCTATGCATTACTGCGCCGCAAAGTCTAGCGGCGCTTTTTTACGCGAGTAGCGAGAAAAAGCGCAAGCTTGCTTGCGGATCTGGCGAGCACCGCGATAACTCGAGGAACCCGCGAAGCGTGTTTCTCGAGTTTACGCGAGTATAGACATTGCCTCCTCGCACTCCGGAATTTCGACGCCATAAATCTGCTCTTCCGTCCTCATATTCAAAATCATCGCAGGCTTCCTTCGCATTCTGCAATATCTTCTCTTCCTCCGGCAGTAAAGCAACTTCTGACAACTTACCGATCATCTCTTCCATCGCATTCAGATCATAAGCATCAAAAGCATCCTTTAAATCCTTCCACAACTGAAGCTTTTCATTCTGACCGATTTCCTGCTTTTCGGTTTCTTTTCCTTTATCCTCATATTGAGCTCTAAGTTCCTTAAATTCCCGCTCAACATCATCGTGTACACCCTGTAGCTGCGTCAGAAACTTCGGCAGATTTCTTCGTATAAAGACATGATTCTCGGTCTTTGCCGCCATCTCCATGATTTCTGCCTGCTCGCCCATCTCATCCTGACCGATCTGTCTGCTGATTCCCTTGATTCCATGCACCTTCACGCGGAACATATCAAGATTGGTCTTCTCATACTCTTCAAGCGTTCCAAGCAGTTCCTGTACTTCTTTGCAATACGTTTCCAGTGTTCTCGCATAGGCGAGTGCCTCCTCGCGGTCTCTTGCCTGCAGATCCACCGAAGCATCCGCCGTCGGAATCTCACGGTACTCAACCGGAAGACATGTCTCAAGAAGCGTGCCGAGATTCTCCATCTGTACCGGCTTTGGCAGAAATTCGATAAATCCATGGATCAAAGCCTCTGTTCTCGTTGCATCCGAGATGTCCGCCGTCATCAGAACAAGCGGAACATCACAGAACTCCGAGATTTCATCCGCCGTCTCAATACCCGACTTCTCCGGCATCATCTGATCTAAGATGATCATCTGATACTTGTGAAGCTTCGCCGCCGCGATTGCCTCATCTCCGGAAGCAGCCAGATCCACCGTCAGTTTCCACGGACCAACAAGCTTCTTGAAGATCAGACGATTGACCTCCATATCATCCACCAGAAGCACCCTCGCTCCTGGGAATACCCAGTTTGGCTTCACATCACTTACCGCATAGACCGGCTTCTTTAACAGTGTATCCCGGTCAATATTGGTCGGTGGAAGCATTACAGACGATGTCTGCTCCTGCTCAAAAGCAAACATGATCCGGGTTCCAACACCTTCCTCGCTGCTTGCATGTATATGCCCATGCATCAGATCCACCATCTGCTTGACCAGAGAAAGTCCCAGTCCGCTGCCTTCAAGTCCTCTATCATCCGAGTAGGAGACATACTCTCCGAAGATGTGTTCCAGCTGCTGGGCATTCATTCCCACACCGGTATCTTCCACGCTTCCGTATACCTGTATGATCGAACTGTTCTTCTTTTTGTTACAGCAGATGGTACACACAATGGATCCACGGTCGGTAAACTTCGTTGCATTGGACAACAGATTCTGGAGGATCTGCCGCACGCACGACTCATCGCCGATCATCATCTCCGGAAATTCACTCTCCATCCGTACCACAAAATCAACCGGCTTCTCGTTCAGATTCATCAGGCAGATATGTGCCTGTTCCTTGAGCAGATTATAGAAATTGTATTCTTTCTTATGCAGAGTCAGCTTTCCTGCTTCCAGCTTGGAATACACCAGAATGGTATTAACCTGCTCAAGCAGCGTGTTACCTGCATTGTGAATATATCCAAGCATTGCCCGGCTCTCCGCCGGAAATTCCTTACGTCTTAGAAGGACCTCGCTTCCTCCAATGATCGCATGGAGCGGGCTTCTTAAATCATGACTGACACTCGCAAGGAACTTGCTTTTTAGCACAGACTGGTTCTCTGCTTCCCGCTTCAGATGCTCCATCAGTTTCGTTTCCTGCTTCAGGTGCGTGATGTCAATAACACAGAGAATATATCCACACAGAATATCGTCCTTGAATACTGGCTGCAGCTGGCATTTGTAATACAGTTCGCCATATTTCCTCTCCAGCTCATCCTCCGGATGTGTACTCCATCGCATCATCGAAGAATAATACGCATAATTATCCGGCTCATTCTCCATCTCCTGTACTGCTTCCGCAAAAATCTTCTTCGCTTCCAGATTTGCATCACGGAAATGCATCTTACTGTCAAACAGAAAACATGCGATATCCGAAGTATTATAGTAATTCTCCTGCATCTCGATTGCTACATTTGTCAGTTGTCCTGTCATCATCAGATAATAGATGATCAGACAGGTGCATTCCAACGCGATTGGCATTACAATATTCTCTGCCCCCTGCGAGAATACACGGAAAAGCAATGCAAATCCCGGCAACGCGATCGATGCATACAACATATCATTGACATGTCCCTCAATCTGCGAGAGTGGTGTCAGTATTCGCGCATAAGTGGAAAAGCCAAGTGTCAGAAGCACATAAGCAAAAAGAGTAACTAGAAAGACATCCTGATAAGACCGGTCATAGATCATATCATAAAACATCATAAAATCCGAGAAAAGCAGACTAAAAAAAAGAAGCGTTTCCAGCCATACTTTCAGCTTGAAATGCATAAAATCCATTACATAATGAAACAGAACATAGACCATCTGAATAACCAGCAGATCGGTCAAAGCCCGAAATACGCTTGTGCTGCCCATGATTTCCTGTACAATCCGGTAAAAGTTATACAGCGCAACCAAAGTGAGCACCAGCGGAAGAAGCCGGTGCTCTCTGGCATGAAAGCCTGAAGTAATATATGTCTGGAGTACGAAGAAGGTAATGCACATGCACACCCCAAGGAAAACTAACATCATATCCTAATGCCTCCATCCGCTTAATATACGCTCTATCTCAGCCTTAATATAGACCGGCTTATAAGGGCGTACAATGTATCCTGCCGCATGCAGCTCGCGACAGGTAATGACCGTCTGCGCATCGCAGATTGCCGTCACGAAGAGAACCGGGATCGTTCCTCCCGTAATCTCATTGATCTTCACCGTAGCCTCAATTCCCGTCATTTCCGGCATGTCCACATCCATAATGATCAGGTCCGGGAACGGATTCTTCTTCATATACTGGATCGCCTGATATCCGGATTTACAAAGCGTCAGATCATAGATATTATCTAGAATGCTGCGCATCACCTCAAGATTTGTCTTCATATCATCGACAACCATGATTCTGGTATGCGGCGTTCCTTCCACCATATTATTTCTGCCCTCTTCCTCGTCCTCCGGAGATACGACATCCAGATAATCCGGTGGAAGAATGGTGATGTTCAAGTGCTCCTTATCCATGAGATTGATCTTCTCTCCATCATCAAGCATAATAACCGGTCGAAGATTGTGCTTACCCGCATTTTCAAAAATAATTCCTGTTCTTCCATCCGATAGATTGACCTTCGTTCCCTTTGGGAAAAGTGGTACATATTCCAAAAAGACTTCCACTACCTGCTTGTCAAACATAATACCGCATGCACCCATCAGATACTCGATCGCCTCATATGGAGAGTACGGCTTCTTGTACGGTCGCTTCGAGGTCAAAGCATCATACACATCCGCTACATGCAGAATTCGGACAAATATCGACTGTTCCTTGCCGAGAAGCCCCTGCGGATAACCGCTTCCGTCATAATTCTCATGGTGGAGCAATACCGTCTGCTTAATATGTGCAGAAATATCCCAGCGATTGCTCAGAAGCTTGTACGAATACTCTGCATGCTTCTTCATGATCTGATACTCTTCCGGCGTTAATCTTCCCGGTTTGTTTAGGATTTCCGGCGGTATCGATAATTTACCGAGATCATGGAGTAACGCCGCCGTAACCAGATAATTTAAATCACGCTCATTCATCTGCATGCCCATGCCGATCACGCAGCAGAGAACCGCAACATTTACAGAATGCGCATAGGTATAGTCATCATAGGATCGCAGATCCAGCATATCAAGAGAGACCTCGCCACGCGGCAATATCTCATCTACGATTGCAGCTGCAATCTCTGCACAGTGATCAATATCACTTTTCTTGATGCAGTTGATTCCGTCTGTTCGAAGCTTCTCGGAGATCGATGCCTCGATCTGGATCTCCTTCGACAATTCATCATCAATGTAGACTCCGCTAAATCCGTAATCCCTCAGTTTATCGATATAGGATGCAGTCAGCTCGCAGCCTCGTCCTATCATCGTTCTGCCCATCGAATCATATAGATCATAGGCAAGGCACATTCCAGGCTGTGCTTCCTCAATCGTTATGTATCGCATTCTAAAAAACCCCTTGTACTGTACTTTTCTCTTATCTCAATAATTACTTTGAAAGAATGATTCACTACATCATTACCATATACACTGCTGCTACCGAGATCACAATCTGGATGATTGCAAAACGGAATACAACCTGTGCATTCGACCAGCCGCTTCTCTTGCGCACATGGTCATGAATCGGTGTCGTTACGTTCTTTAAAATATGTATCTTTAAGAAACGAAGCAATGAAACCTTGATCAGTCCGAGTCCACCATCTACGATCAGTACCGCAGCGGCAAGCAGATACATAAACGGACTGTGCATCTTGAGTACGGCGATTGCAATAAAGATACCCATCGCTCGGGATCCGGCATCTCCCATCAGAAGCTTACTCGGTGTCGCGTTGTACCACAGATATCCAAGCAGACATACACAAAACAGTAAGATGCAGAAATTAAATCCGTCATCCACACCAAGCAGATTATCCAGTACAAAAATCGTCATCAATGTAATAATGGTAAGTGTTCCGGAAAGTCCATCTACACCGTCCGAACAGTTGGTGACATTGATGGATGCCCACACAAGAACCACCGTAAGGATTGCAAATACAACCGGTGGAATTGTGACCTGTGTACCGGTGATCGCAAATGTAATTGTGCTTGTGTTATAGTGAAGATAAACAAGTGCTACAACAACGGCTACCGCAAGATCAAGAAACCCCTTCAGATACTCGCCCCAAGGTTTCTCTGCGGCATCATCAAAATATCCCGTAAACATCTCAACAACGATCAGGATCAGGTAGATACCGATCTCCACATTCATCTGTGCAAAGAGAAGTGCTGCTGCAACGAAGGTCAGTACGAAAATGATACCGGCTCCTCTCGGCTTTCCGGCAGATAGCGCACCGTCATGTGCAAACTGACGTCCCATATCCTTCGGCAGGTATTTATTCAGCTTTGCGATTGCGATACAGGTTGCGGCAAACGCAAATAAAATTCCAACAAACGCAATAATTGCGGGTTCTAAGTTTCCTAGTAAGTATATCATTTTGTCCTCCTTTGGATTCTAATCCATGTTAATTATATTAGTCTGAATAAGAAAAGTAAAGTTTTACTTGCATTTTCGGCACAATGTGTTATCATATACTCACACGCGTTAAGGCGTTAAAGCGTTAAATAATTTATTTCAGCTTAGGAGGAAACAACAATGGCTCAAAAGGGAGACTTAATGACAGTACGATCTGATATTCGCGTATTGGACGCAACCATTCGTGACGGAGGACTTGTGAACAACTTTATGTTCTCGGACGATTTTATCAACGCATTATACCGCGCCAACGTGAAAGCGGGTGTCGACGTCATGGAGTTTGGTTATAAGGCTTCCAAGGAGCTTTTTGACGTAAACAAATTCGGCAAGTGGAAATTCTGTGATGAGGAATCCATCCGCGCGATTGTCGGAGACAACAATTCCGACATGAAGATTTCCGTTATGGCAGACGTCGGACGCTGCGATTACAAGAAGGACATCCTTGACAAAAGCGAAAGTGTCATCGACATGGTCCGCGTCGCAACCTACGTTCACCAGATGCCGGCAGCAATCGAGATGATCGAGGATGCCAAAGAGAAAGGATACGAAGTAACCTGTAACATTATGGCAGTATCCAACGCCAAGGAAGCAGACATTGATCAGGCACTCGAGATGGTCGGCAAGAGTAATGCAGACGGCATCTACATTGTAGACAGCTACGGAGCTCTCTACCCGGAGCAGATCCGTGCGATTGCCGACAAATACACAGAAGTCGGAGAAAAATACAACAAATACATCGGTATGCACGCACACAACAACCAGCAGCTCGCTTTCGCCAATACGATTGAAGCCGCTGCAAGAGGTGTCAGCCTTCTCGACGCAACCATGATGTCTATGGGACGAGGCGCCGGAAACTGTGCGATGGAGCTTCTCTTAAGCTTCCTTAAGAACCCGAAGTACAATATCTTCCCGGTTCTTAAATTCCTTGAGGAGCATATGCTTCCACTGAAAGCATCCGGAGCCGTATGGGGATACGATATTCCTTACCTGCTGACCGGCCGCTTAAACCAGCATCCGTCCGCAGCGATCGACTTCAGCCACGCAGCCCGTACCGATTACGCAGACTTCTATACCGATCTGCTCGACAAATAAATTTGAGCAATTGCAAAACCCGCATATGCCAGATGGCACATGCGGGTTTTCTATTTATCTCACATATGTGCTACAACGAGAATAAAAAAATCACTCTCCATTTATCGAATTCACTCTCAAATTACCAAGTCCATTTCCAAATCAAATTGATATCTGGCGATCCAACGCCTCGATCGAAGCAATCTCCTCCATCATACACATTTCCTTGAGATCCTCAGCATTTCCTTCCGAATGCTCCACTTCCTTGGAGAAAATGCGTGCGATATCAATGCGGTCAAACATCGTAAACGCCCCACCGTTTCTCTGGTAACGTGCTGCGTCCATATCGCGCACGACAAGCGTCGCCACAACGATCATCTTCGCATAAGATAAGATATCATAATCGTAGACCGCATTCATCAGATAACGGTATACAAAGTAGACAAGCAGATGCTCGAAACCAAGTTCCGAATAGTCATCCGAATCCAGATATTCGCGCAAAAGCTTTCCGTAAGTATCCGCATGATAAAGCTTCTCAAACTCTGCCTTCGTGTTGATCCACTCATCATCCAGCTCTTCCATCGTCAGAAAAACTTCAAAACGATCGCAGAAATCTTCATATAACGCCTGACTTCTCTCTGCCTCTTCTGTGGATTTCTCGTCCTGACCATCCATCTGTGTTTTCAAACATTTCTGAACCGGATTCTCGTTTTCCCACGCACGCAGCTGCAAGAGTGCCTGCTCCTTCTTCCATACGTCCAGAAGTGACAAGTCATCCATCGCCTCCGCATGATTAAGTGCATTCTGCGCTAGGTCACACCATGCGAGAAATTCCTTCTCACGATAAGGAATCGGATTCTGTCGATTCTGCAGGATTGCAACCGCTTCTTTCTGCACCCATTCCATGAAGGCAACCAGAAGCGGATCTTCCTCATCATCCTCACAGTCTCCCGGAAGCTCGATATCAATCAGCTGCTCCGGCTCGGTTCGGTTAAAAAGAATCCGTCCCACTTCCTCGCAGGAAAGACTGAGTGCCTTCTGCTCCACCTGCCCATAGACAAGCGAAAAGCGCGGATACTCTGTGCACACTTCACACAGCGCCTCCTCGCCCAAAGCGGTATATAGATCACACAAATTATTATCATTGAGCATCGCGCAACGCTTCGGTCCCTTCAGCTTAAAACGGTAACCGCCATCCTCATCCTCCGCCTCATACATGCTCTCTCTTAAGCGATCTCCGAATGGTCCCTCAACATTCCGGTAATACTCATAAGATTCCTCATCAATATCAATCTCCCAGCCTGCGCAGCAGCTGTCCTTGCAGCGACTTGCAATACAGGAGAACTCATCATAATATTCCGGCACACGCAGAATCACGACACACGCCTCTCTTCCTCATAATCATTCGTATCATTGAGCGGATTGAGCTTATCCCAGTCCGGATCCTCCGTCCCCTTGAAATGGTTATAACCTATGTATCCGATGCACCAGATTAGTCCGGTAAGCGTCGTGGAAAACAAAATCTTGACCGCACACGCGATCATCAGATTCACCGTCAGTGTTCCGGCAGAAAAAGCCGCAACAATCATAAGCACCGGATGCAAAAGCATCTTCCATAATCCGAAATACACGGAGGCGATCACGCCGATTGCATAACAGATTATCGCACACATCATACTGATATGCTTTTTCATACTTAACACGCTCCTCTTCTAAAACAATGTGGTTATCTTCCCCGTTCGGATGGTTTCTCTTAAATCAAGAACCCTCTGATTCGATGAACCGCGAAATTTCAAGGTAATATCCTTAAGTTCCTCAACAAACGGTCCATCCACCAACACATCAATCATAGAAAGTAATTCATCGGTATCTTCTGTATGCCTTCTCCCTCCGGCAACCAGATCCTTATCATATATATATCCCGTAAAAGCCCATACATTCTTATTCGGATACTGTGCAACGACTTTCCTCATAAAAGGCACAAGTTCCTTCTGATTCTCCTGCTCGAACGGCTCCCCGCCAAGCAACGTAATTCCGGTAATGTAATCCGGAGCCAGTGAGTCGAGCACTTCCTTCTGCACCTTCTCATCAAAAGGCTCTCCGTATCCGAAATCCCATGTCTGCGGCTGAAAACAGCCTTTGCAGGCATTCCGGCATCCCGAGACAAACAGCACCGTTCTACACCCGGTGCCGTTGGCAATATCACAATATTTAATTCCTGCGTAATTCATTACATCTTCTTCTTTCCCAACACCTTGATACAGATTCCCGCGATCGCAAGGAATACCACGATGGCAGCACCGAACAGATAACGGATATCGAACGTTCCGGTCTTCGGTGTCTTATCAACCTTTGACGGCTTCTTTGTTGTATCGGATCCATCAATCGTATCATCGATCGTTGTGTCGTCATTATTATTCGAATTATTGTTATTTGAATTATTATTGTTATTATTATTCTGACTGTTGTTCTGGCTATTATTCTGGTTGTTATTCTGGTTGTTATTCTGACTGTTATTTTGACTATTGTTCTGGCTGTTATTCTGGCTATTACTCTGACTCTGGCTATTACTCTGGCTCTGACTGTTGTTCTGGCTGTTCTGGGTATTCGTTTTTCCTGCATTCGCATCAACAACTGTGTTCACTGTCATGGTGTTATAGCTGGAATCCGTCAGTTCCCGCACAGTCAAAGTCACCGGCATCGTCGTATATGCCTGCTTTACTGTAAAATTTAAAGTAACAAAAGTCTCATTGCCGGAATACGTCTGATTCAGAATCGAAGAAATGTTAAGAACCGGGCCTCCATTCTCTGTCACTTCTGAGATTAACTGAACATTATTGGAATTCGATGTCACGGAAGATGCCCAGGTTGCTCCGGTATAAGTGAGTGCATCTCTGTTGTATGCGAGTTTTACCGCAAACGTAGACATACCCGGATTATTTCCAAGTACAATCCTTGCCGTAACCGTGTCCCCCACTCTCGCATTATCCGTTGTTCCAAGTGTAAGATTGATACTCGACGCATAAGTCACCACCGGAGTGGCAGCCAGACTGACTATCAATGCCATACAAATTCCTAATAACAGTTTCGCTAATCTCTTCATCCTTCGTCCTTATATCCTTTTTGCAATAACAACAAGCCGTCCGTTCTCAACTGTATACTCACAGGTTGATAACATGATCATGCTGTCCCCATAGGAGAGATGATCTCCCGTGTCATAAATTTGATTCTCATCAATAAAATCCAACAATTCCTGAAATTCACCACGATTCTCGTAATTGCGGAACCAATAGTAGCGGAATCCAGACTCGTCATTGTTTCGCACATGCGTCTTAACCGCCACAATCTGATAAGTTCCTGTCTCATAAATCGTGTCAAATGAGATCGTCGGATGCTTCTTATAAAACTTCTGATCCAGATAATAATCCAGATCTCCGAACATACTGCCATCTCTCGTATTGTGTCCATAGATCACAATATTCTTGTCAAGCGGCTTAATCTGAGTGTCAGCATCGACAAAAGGCGCTCCCTTATTGTCATCCTTCCCCTCAAAATTATGATTCAGATAATACTCATCTCCGGTTGTGTCCTGCATCACCGGATAATCAATCGGTGTCCCATCGACCTTGATCCAGCCGACAACATCCGAATACATACTATATAATATAGCATATTGGTCGAGGATTGCAACCTTGTGATTGTCTTCCTCATCCGATGTCTGTGCCAATTGTTCTCTTTCCTGCCGCACATACTCGAGTACCGCATCTTCCCGCACCGCTTTCATCTGAAAATAAAGAAGGGATAATAACAACACTACCGCCATAGCGAGGAAAGAGACAGCAATCCGCTTGCATACTCTCTCCATAGTTCGTCTATGGCGGTTCTTACTCGTATGACCGGACAATCCGCTTAAGAACGCTTCCCCCAGCCACGTGGTAAAAGAATTCTGATTCTTAAGACTGCGATACAGCTTCTGATTTTCTCTGTCATCGCCCAGGTCATTCTGCGTACATATGTGTTCAATTTCTTTCAGGTCGTCCAAATATCCGTTCCCGCTATCCGGACGCTTCTTATTATTTCCAGGTAAAGGCGTAACCTGCGAAGACGTTGTCTCATAAAGATGAGCGTATTTTGTCTTCTTCTCGTTGTCCATTTCCAATTCAATTATGAAAAATTAATATTCTCTCCGTTACATTTTTTGAGCAGCATCAATACATCTACTAATGTTACCTTTTTATCTCCATTGACATCTGCTAAAGCCTGCTGCTCTGTTGTCAGATCACGAACGCCGTTGTAAAACTGTAATGCATACGTTACATCAATCAGATTAATCTGACCATCCTGATTGACATCACCACGTTTGGATCCCTCTTCAAATGTAATTACACAATCGTTTGATGCTTTTTTAAGGTTTTCACTCTCCGAAGCATTCTGCAGCTCAGTAATTTCACATTTTACCGTTGTCGTATTCTGTCCCGCATCAGAGCTTGCATTTCTTCCAATGCCGAAATTCAATGTAAGGAAATCTCCCGTCAGTGTTGTATCTTCTGTTCCCACAAAGCTGATAGTTACCACACCATTACCATCCGAATCTACGCCCTGATATTCTGTCATATAGTGAAGATAGATCAAAGCCTTAGATGATACCTTATAACTCTTATATGTCAATTTTCTGGAATCGTATGTGATCTTAACTTTCATGGCATTGAATCCAGTATTGTCCTTGATTTTAACTGGAAGAGAGAATACTTTCAGTTCATCCGAATTGAATGTATAAAGTTTCTGCTTCGAGGTTGTGTCCATCTCTAACGTAACCCCACGTGTCGCTGCTAATGCGTTCTGCATTGCACACGTAACATCACCGGTCTCATCAACGGTTGCGGCACTCGCACCTGTTGTCTTTGCTTTCATACTGGTCACTGCATATTTTGCAGTCACTGCATCAACCGACTTGATTGATTTCAGAGTGATTGTTGCAATCACCTCATTCGCCTTTACCGTTTTAGCAGAATTCGGGCGAAAACTCAATACAGATACATCGGCACCAAATCCGGCATTCCAATTGTCTGCTTCCACTTCAGATAATGAAAAGCACTTAACCTCTGCACCATTTGTATCTACAAATGACAAGTTTCCCACAATCTTCTCAACTTCCATATCGGAAGTCGCAGTTAATTTCAGTTTTACTTCCTGTCCTCTCTCAAGCGACAATTTCTTATCCGCGGTGTTATTCTCCACAGTCAATTTTAAAACTTTATCCGGTGTCGGTGCTGTCGTCGCTTGGCTTGCGCCTGCTGCCTTCGTTACGGTTGTCTGGCTGAAAGCAAACGGAATCATCATCATAAATGATAATGCGACTGCCACAATCTTCTTTCCTCTGTTTATCATTTTACTTTTCTCCATGTTATACAATCTCCTTCCTTGGAAACGCATTCTTATACTATTGTAATTTATATCGGACATAAGAGTGCTATTGTTAACCAAATTATACACAAAATTTTCACAAATGTACAGATACAATCTCCATACTTTTTGCTTTCCATACCTTATCCTGTTTCAGTCGTGGTTCACACAAAAAATGCTGAGGTTTTCATAGATACCTCAGCATTTTTGTGTTTTTGCAAATTACAGATGCAGTACGCGCTCCTTGATCTCCTGCGTACGTCCCTGATTCCAGAACTGTGTTCCGATATATCCGCAGGTACGGCGGGCAACGCTCATCTTATCCTGATCACGGTTGCCGCAGTTCGGGCACTCCCAGATCAGCTTGCCGCAGACCTTCCGATTCTTGCCGCTGCCTTCCTCCTCGACGATCTTGATCTCTCCATCGTAGCCACACACCTGACAATAGTCACTCTTGGTGTTGAGTTCGGCATACATGATGTTGTCGTAGATATATTTCATAACCGAAAGTACAGCTTCGATATTGTTCTGCATATTCGGAACTTCCACGTAACTGATTGCACCACCCGGAGACAGCTTCTGGAACTGTGACTCGAATTTCAGCTTGTCGAATGCGTTGATCTCCTCTGTCACGTGTACGTGATAGCTGTTCGTGATGTAGTTGCGGTCTGTAACGCCCTTGATGATTCCGAAACGCTTCTGTAAGCATTTGGCGAACTTGTAGGTCGTAGACTCAAGCGGTGTTCCGTAGAGACTGAAGTCGATGTTCTCCTTCTCCTTCCACTCCTGGCATGCATCGTTGAGGCGCTGCATAACCTTGAGTGCGAACGGTGTTCCGACCTCCGGATCCGTGTGGGACACACCGGTCATATAGCGGGTACACTCACAGAGTCCTGCGTAGCCGAGTGAGATTGTGGAATATCCACCAAACAGAAGCTTGTCGATCGGCTCGCCTTTCTCCAGACGGGCCAGGGCTCCGTTCTGCCACAGGATCGGGGCTACGTCGGAAGGTGTGCCGAGCAGTCTCTTGTGTCTGCACATCAGTGCACGGTAGCAAAGCTGCAGACGCTCGTCCATGATCTTCCAGAACTTGTCCATATCCCCCTCAGAAGAACAAGCCACGTCAACAAGGTTGATCGTTACAACACCCTGGTTGAAACGTCCGTAATACTTCGGCTTGTTTGTCTCCGGATCGACATACGGTGTCAGGAAGCTTCGGCATCCCATACAGGTATAGCAGTGTCCCTCACCGTTCTTATCCACTTTGAGTTCCTTCATCTTCTTCTCGGAGATGTAGTCCGGGACCATACGCTTCGCAGTGCATTTTGCTGCAAGCTCGGTCAAGTACCAGTACTTGGAATCCTCATGGATGTTATCCTCCTCGAGCACATAGATCAGTTTCGGGAAGGCCGGTGTAATAAACACGCCTTTCTCATTCTTGACACCCTGGATTCTCTGATGCAGCATCTCCTCGATGATTGCTGCAAGGTCGGTTCTTGTCTGACCTTCCGGTACTTCGTCAAGATACATAAATACGGTAATAAAAGGTGCCTGTCCATTGGTCGTCATCAGTGTGATGACCTGATACTGGATCATCTGCACGCCACGGTTGATTTCTTCCTTGACACGGAGTTCTGCAACCTTGTTGATCTGCTCCTCATCAAGAGCTAAACCGACTGCCTCAAACTCCTTGCGCACCTGCTGACGGAATTTCTCGCGGCTGACCTGTACGAACGGTGCAAGGTGCGAAAGCGAGATACTCTGTCCACCATACTGGGAGCTTGCGATCTGTGCGATTGCCTGTGTTGCGATATTGCAGGCGGTCGAGAAGCTCTTCGGCGGATCGATCCTAGTCTCACTGATGACCGTTCCGTTCTGTAACATATCTTCCAGATTGACCAGACAGCAGTTGTGCATATGCTGCGCAAAATAATCCGCATCATGGAAGTGGATCAGTCCCTTTTCATGCGCCTCCACGATATCCTCCGGCAGTAAGAAACGCTTCGTGATATCCTTGCTGACCTCACCGGCCATATAGTCACGCTGCACACTGTTGACCGTCGGGTTCTTGTTGGAATTCTCCTGCTTTACTTCCTCGTTGTTGCACTCGAGAAGGCTAAGGATCTGCTGATCCGTAGAATTGGACTTACGCACAAGTGCTCTCTTGTAACGGTATGTAATGTAGTTACGCGCAACGGTGAAGGCACGCTTGTTCATCAGCTGGTTCTCCACCATATCCTGAATCTCCTCCACACTCGGGGAACGCTTCATGTTCTCGCACGCAGTCTCTACGTTGTCCGCGATCTCCCTGATCTGTTCATCAGAAAGTTTTTCGTAGTCAATGACGGATGCATTGGCTTTCTGTACGGCAGCTATGATCTTGTTCGAATCATATACCGCTTCACTGCCGCTTCGTTTGATAATCTTCATTGTCTATCCTCCAAAACATTGAATGTCACGACGCGTGACACAATATATAGTATTATTTGTCTGCAACAACAAGATTACACTATATCTTGTGTCTTTGTCAATAAGGATTGACAATATTATGTGGTCTTTTTTACATTTTTTCCGAGCGGATCTCCTGCAGTCCCTCAAGATTCGCAATCATGCGATCCAGCATATCGCGGAATTCTTCAAGTTCTTCCTCTGAGAATCCTGCCATCAGTGTCTCTTCCATATGATGCATATTCTGTGTTGCCTGTGCATTGCAGTCGATGCCCTCTTCTGTAAGGACAATTTTCTTAAGGCGGGCATCCTCCGGCATCGGCTCACGCGTGATCAGTGCCTGCCTCTCAAGTCCCTTTAAGATATTCGTTGCTGTCGCACCGGAGATACTAAATTCCGCCTCGATGTCTTTCTGGAACACGTCCTCATCCCGGTGATCATATAAATAATGTAAGGTTGCACACTGTACCCGGGTCAGATAATGAATGGATCCGTCGCACCGTTTCTCAAAATATTTGTCGATCATATTGTGGATCATACGAAACTTATGACCGAAATGTTGGTGAACATCTTTACTACACATACTCTCCCTCATAATTTCTTTCTGTTCTTCATAACTTTTTGTTGACAATTAAAAATTCATAGTCTAACATATCTAATTGTTAGCACACTAACTTTTAAATTGCAAGCATAATTTGCAATTCCATTATTTTAATGAAGAGAGGTTCACTTATGTTAAAAACACTGCTTGCCGAGGTCAAGGAGTTCAAGAAGGCCTCCATACTTACGCCGCTTTTTGCTTTTGCGGAAGTAATTATGGAAATGATCATTCCGCTCCTTATGGCTTCAATCATCGACAAGGGTGTCAACCTTGGAGACACCCATCACATCTATGTTATCGGTGCATGGATGGTCGTTACGGCAATCTGTTCCCTCACATTCGGATGTCTGGCTGCCAACTACGCAGCTTCTGCTTCCATGGGACTCGGCCGTAATCTGCGCAAAGCGATGTTTGAAAAGATTCAGACATATTCTTTTGCCAATCTTGACAAATTTAATACCGCCAGTCTTGTCACAAGACTGACTACCGATGTCACCAACATTCAGAACGCTTACCAGATGATCCTGCGTATGTGCGTGCGTGCAGTCTCCACACTGATCGTGGCGATGATCGCATCGTTCTTCATCAGTCCTCGTCTGGCACTCATCTATCTGATCGCCGTCATTCTGCTTGGCTCCTGCCTTGCGTTAATCGTATTCCTTGCGATGCGCTACTTCCAGGAAGCCTTCCGCAAGTACGATGACTTAAATGAGAGCGTTCAGGAGAACGTATCCGCGATCCGTGTTGTGAAGGCTTATGTCCGCGGCGATTACGAGAAGAAGCGTTTCACCAAGGCCAGCCGCAACATCTACGATATGCTTTTTAAGGCAGAATCCGTTGTTGTATGGAACTCGCCACTGATGCAGCTTACGGTATACTCCTGTATCCTTCTGATCAGCTGGTTCGGTGCACACATGGTTGTCGGAAGCTCCCTTGAGACCGGTGATCTGCTCGCGCTGCTCACCTACTGTATGAACATTCTGATGAGTCTGATGATGCTGTCCATGGTATTCGTTATGATCTCCATGAGTGTTGCCAGCGCAAGACGTATCGCAGAGGTCATCAATGAGGAAAGCACGCTTCATAACCCTGCCGATCCTTGCTACGATATCGCAGACGGAAGCATCCGCTTCGACCATGTGACGTTCCGGTATTCGAAGAATGCCGAAGTTCCGGTGCTCGATGATATCAATCTTGATATCCACTCCGGTGAGACGATCGGTATCGTCGGCGGAACCGGAAGTTCGAAATCTTCGCTCGTCAATCTGATCAGCCGTCTCTACGATGTGGAGGATGGAGCAGTCTATGTCGGTGGCAGGGATGTCCGTGAATATGATCTTGACACACTGCGAAATGAGGTATCTGTCGTATTACAGCAGAATGTGCTTTTCTCCGGTACGATCCTTGATAACCTCCGCTGGGGTAATCCGGATGCAACCGAAGAAGAATGCATAGAGGTCTGTAAACAGGCCTGTGCCGATGAGTTTATCCAGACATTCCCGGATAAGTACAATACTTACATCGAACAGGGAGGAACCAACGTATCCGGTGGTCAGAAGCAGCGTCTGTGTATCGCACGTGCTTTATTAAAGAAGCCGAAGGTCCTCATCCTCGACGACAGTACGAGCGCTGTTGATACTGCAACCGACGCGCGCATCCGCCAGGCTTTCCGCGAAGCGATTCCGGGAACGACCAAGCTGATCATCGCACAGCGTATCTCATCCGTTATGGATGCTGACCGTATCATCGTATTGGATGACGGACGCTTAAACGGATTCGGAACACATGAAGAATTATTACAAAGCAATGAGATCTACCGCGATGTCTACGAATCGCAGACACAGGGCGGCGGAGACTTTGATGAAGGAGGTGCTTCTTAATGCCGGGACCACGTGGACCAAGAGGACCAAAACCAAAGATTGAGAACCCAGGTAAGCTGATGAAGCGCCTGATGGGTTATGTATTAAAGAAATATGGTGCGCTCTACGCACTGGTTATCATCGGAATTGTTGCCAGCGTTATGTGCAACACGCAGGGAACGATGTTCATGCAGAAGCTGATCGATGATTACATCACGCCGATGATCAACAACCACAGCACAGATTATGCACCGCTGCTTCAGGCGATCGGCAAAGTTGCAGGCTTCTACGCTCTGGGCGTTGCTGCAACCTTTATGTACAACAAGCTGCTGATCTATATCTCGCAGGGAACGATCATGAACCTTCGAAACGATCTGTTCACCCACATGCAGGATCTGCCGATCCGCTACTTTGACACACATTCACACGGAGATATCATGTCGGTCTACACGAACGATATCGATACCCTCCGCCAGATGATCAGCCAGAGTATCCCGCAGCTTTTGAACAGTATCATCACGATCGTCAATGTATTTATCTATATGGTGATCTTAAACATTCCGCTGACGATCCTCACACTTGTGATGGTTGCGATCACGGTATTTGTCACTGGCAAATTTGCCGGATTCTCCAGCCGCTACTTCCTTGCACAGCAGCAGGATCTCGGTAAAGTCAACGGATTCATCGAGGAAATGTTAAACGGACAAAAAGTCGTTAAGGTATTCACACACGAGCAGCAGAACATCGAAGATTTCAACAAACTCAACGATCAGCTGTATGACAGTGCCTATAATGCAAACCGTTACTCGAACGCCTTAGGACCTGTCAATGCGCAGATCGGTAATATCAGCTATGTACTCTGTGCTATGATCGGAGGCGTGATGGCATTAGCCGGTTTCAGCGGATTGACACTTGGTAAGCTCGCCAGCTTCTTGACCTTCAACAAGAGTTTTAATATGCCAATCTCACAGGTCAGCATGCAGCTCAACAGTGTGGTTATGGCGATGGCAGGTAGTGAGCGTATCTTCAAGCTTCTCGATGAAGAACCGGAGACCGACGAAGGTTATGTCACACTCGTGAATGCGAAGGAAGAAAACGGACAGCTCACAGAGACCGATAAGACGACCGGTATCTGGGCATGGAAGCATGTACACCAGGCAGACGGTACGGTAGATTACAAGCGTCTGACCGGAGATGTCGTCTTCGACGATGTGGACTTTGGATATGTGCCGGATAAGATTGTTCTGCACAATGTGGATCTGTATGCGACTCCTGGTCAGAAGATCGCCTTTGTCGGATCGACCGGAGCCGGAAAGACAACGATCACGAACCTGATCAACCGTTTCTATGATATTCAGGATGGTAAGATCCGTT
>OMGK01000643.1_pt1 | contig 23208 bp, 25 predicted proteins | sample 1645881 | NCBI WGS metagenome assembly OMGK01 (sample SAMN00849303, study PRJEB25192) | human gut metagenome
CCTGAATGAGTATTCCGTTCAGATTAGATTAGGTTCTAATCTGGGCGGATTTTTTATTTCAGGGAGAAGGAGGATGCCTATGGCAGAAAAAGTGGATCAGATGGATCGAGCAGTGCGGACAACAGCATACCACCGCACAGATGTCCACTCGATCCGGTTCCCGGAATCGTAAAATTAATCATCTGCGTTGCGAAAACAAATGCTCCCATCACACCCATAAGTGGTATCTTCTTCGGATCATTTTCTAGCCGTACTTTTCTTATTGAATAAGCTGCCACTGCCGCCGAGCAAGCATACATCGTACCTGCCACAGCCGGAGTGACCAGTGCATCTGCCATGTGCATAAAAATTCCCCCCGGAGACTTTGTTTTTTCTGTACCTACTTTACCATAGAACTGAAAAACCACAAGCCCCTGGGGGGTGTTTGTCAGCCAGATTCCGTCATCCCATTACTGTTCACTCGTGCCTCATTCCAGTAACGTATTTCCAACAGCTGCTACTTCTTCTTATTTACGGTTACGGGCATTCTTATGACCTTTGACTGACCGTTTTCCAGTCTGACAACCGCCTTGACGACTGTCTTTCCGGGCTTCAGCCCCGTGATCCTGCCATTTGAGCTAACGCGCGCCACATCCGGATTGAGAACCGAAAAAGTCACTTTATCAACATTGTCCCAGTTTACCCCTTTCTTAAACCAAAAGTACGTCCCCTGCTTCTCGCGGATGCTGGCTGATTGTTTCGTGGCTTTGATCGACCGCAGTATTTGTTTCGTGAGTGCTTCTTCCTCATCGGCTGTCACTAACTCATAGGTTCCGTGCCCCAGCTCATTATGATCCAGTTCAACGCTTCCATCTGCCGCTACCCTGAAAGGCATTTTACTGACCACAAGCTTCTCTCCTGTTTCGGGATCTATCTCAATGATCTTCATTTTTTTAGGTCTCACGGTTCTTTTCAGAAGCGTATTTACATTGACCGTCACTTCCCGGATGACCCAGTCGTTTTTCGTGAGCATCTTTATCGTGGTCTTTACCTTCTTCGTACCTGCTGCCTTTACGATCTCTGAAAGTGCTTCCCCGGAGATCTTCACATTGCCAAAACCTCTGTCAAGAATTTCTGCGGTCGCTGAAGTGATCTTCCCTTTGGCATTCTTCGATACATTTACCGTCACGTTCAGTCCGGTTGCTTTGTTTCTGATCTCGGTCTTAATCTGTACTGAACCATCCTCTGCCCGGACTTCTGTCGTGGTCACAACCGTGCCATCTTCTCTGGTCTCGGTCTTAGTCGTAGTCTTGTTCTTGTTATCCTCCTGTGGCGGAGCAGTTTCAGATCCGCTGTCGGTGGAACCGCCTGACGAACTGCTGCCGGAGCTGCCACTGTCCGAGCTACTGCCGGAACTGCTGCCCCCGGAAGTGTCCCCACCCGAACTGCTGCCGCCGGATGATTCTTTCGTAAATGCCATTCCGACCACATCACTCATGATATGACCATCTTCTATCGCAATCGCCTTGATCGTAGTCGTCTCTGTCAGCGTAATCGGTGTTTTGTACTGCTGCGATCCCTTTGTTGGCACTGTATCATCTGTTGTGTAATAAACGATTGCACCGGGGGTCGTTGTGATCGTCACCTCCGTGCGGTCCGAAAACTTGTCAGTACCGGAGATCGTCGGAACGTCGCTGTCTCTCGGAGTTTCAATCTTACAATTGCCAGCTGACAAAATATTATTATCTGATCCAACCGCTTTGACGTGAAGATCAACCATCTGACGCGCACCAAACTTCTCTTTCGTCTGAAGCTCCTGCAATGGGTAATAATCTGTGCCATTGATACTATACTGATAGCTCATCGTATCAGTATTTACTAGATTTGTCACCTGCATAACATATACGGTAGCGCTATCGTTTGGTCCTATGACCACATCAAACGAAAGTGGTTTCTCCTGTGGCTCTGTGCCCTGATCTCCGGACTCTGCCGCCCCGGTGTTGTCGTCCGCGTATACCGTTTCCGGTGCGAGCAATCCACCAGGTACACTTATGGATGACACGACCGTAGCTGCGGCAATCCCCAAGGTCAGGATTTTTGCTAATGATTTGCTTTGTTTTGATTTCCGTTGTTTCATTTTTCGTTGTCTCATTCGTCGATTCCTCCTTTTACTGATGCTGTTATTAGGCGTTTGCGAAACTATTTTTATTATCTGGGCTACCTAGCTGTGGGCGCAGTGGCATTCTGATCAAGCTGCTCTGGATTTTCTCTGTTAATCCGATCTACAATATAATTGATAGAATCTTTGATGTTAGCTGCATTGATAGGATTGTTCGTCTTAGAAGTAAATACCAGATCCTCAAATCCTTCTCTCTGAGAAAACCGAGTCGCAATGTCTTTATGGTATGTTCTCTGATATATAAGCACATCATGCACTTTCTTAATCATTGGAATCTTGCGAAATCCTGCATATTTATTTTACCCATATAATTTTCTCCAAAAAAATATGGAGAAGATTATATGTCTCTCTTCTCCATAAATGTATCATGTTTATCACTTAATGTCTACGGCTTTTAAGCTAGGGAAACGCATCCTAACTGCTCCTTGACTTTTTCGCCTTCTTTTTCTACAATAAAGACAACAAGGGAAGCCGTAGACGGTTTGCCTATGAACAGTTACATAAATAACCGCATCTTTGGCGAGGGGCGGTTATTTTTTATGTCCAATCTGAATTACCAGACTGATGACAGCGACGAGCAATAAACAAAATTGAGACAATTCTGAATATGTAATCATGGCTAAAAACCCTCCTTCGTGAGGGCAAACCGCCTACCGTTTCTGATTCCCTATGTTGTGATGACAGTATAACAAATTTCGGCATGATGCGCAAGAACAAGTGTTCCTGCCAGATGCCAAGATCCCGGTATGAAAGACACCCATTCGCCTGCACCGGCTTCCCCAAACGCATCTTGCAGATAAGTATATGGTATTCTTCTTTCATTTCAGGCTTATAAAGTGCTTCTCCATACATATAGTCTACCTGTTGTCCATACTGTTTACAACCATTCGCTATTGCATATGCTAATTTGCTCTCACAAAATACACTTCTTCCTAAAACAGATGGTGATAATTGTCTGTCCAGAATGAGCCTTAATCCTTCCTCCCTCGTCCCTTCAAATCCAGGGCAGAAAAAGTCTATCCCATCAGACATACTCTTTGCTATCTGATTGTAATCCTCTCCAAGCAGTTTTTCCGCAATATCATCTGTAAAAATGCGAATGCTGTTATTATTATAATGATAAGCCCTTGCAAAACAGCTTACCTTTGCTGTCATATTGTCCATTCCAATCCCCCTCGTACTACCCAAATAGTATTTTTGCCACACCATTCTATTTCAGCGTATGAATATCCTCAACCTACGGAGAGTAGAGTTCGAATTTGCTCATTTATTTTTCCATCCCATCCAGAAGCTTTATAAATCTTTTATCATTCATCTGCTCATTCGTAAGATATTCTCCATTATAAAACAATGCATAGGTTGTAACCGGTGTCGGAGCATTCTGTGCTTCTTCTTTCGTTTCCAGTCTGGTTGCCTGAAACGGAACCCCTCTTTCCCTGGCAACTTCAAGAAGCACCGGAACATACTTTGCATTAAACGGACATTGATTGGTATAGTACAATACATAGCCTGTCTGCTCAATGTGTGGATGCTTCGCACACTCCTTAAATTCAGGCTTAGCCGCATCCAAAGAAAAAGGCAGATACCAGAGCTGAATACCATTATCCGCTTCATCGCAGACTGTAAATTCCTTATACTTGAGGAACTTCGGATCTGCCAGAAAAGGCTTTTTCTTAGTGGCTGACAGGATACAGATTCCCTTTTTCTCCTTCTCTTTGCTGTCTTCTATACAGGCATTCAGTAAATCATTCGAATAACCATTGCCCTTGAAAGAACCAGCCACCCACAGACAGTCAATATACATATAGCCATCTGCATTGATTGGATTCCATGCATTTTCTGCCGGAATATACTCGATAAAGCATTTTCCACGCTCTATACTCTTGAGAAATACCAATCCATCATCAAATCGCTCTTTCAGCCAGTTTTTCTTTGATATTACCTGTATATCCTTGTTGCTTGAAATCGCACAGCAGATATGCTCGTTTTCAATATTTTCTTTCGTCACTCTTATATATTCCATGGATTTTCTCCTACTTATATCTTCTGCACCTCATTCTCCAGCGGATAGTAGTGCATAATATACGGAAACAACAACACCAGAAACAATAACGTCAACGCATACAACAACGGATTGCAGATCATAAGCGCCGCCACAATTGAAATCATTGTCAGAATCGCAAATGTAACTGTCACGATCAGATGTACCAGCCTCTCATGTTGGAAAAAACCAATCTGTGTCAGGTGTTCCTGCAGAATTGCGTTCCATTGTTCCGGAGAGATATTGTCCGCATTGGCTAAGAGTGAATCTATTTTCTGGCGGTAGGTTATTATTCTTTTCTTCATTTTTACATTCTCTTTTAGTACCTTTATTATACCAATATACCTTTGGAATCACAACGACATATTTAACTGAAGGTAATTGTCCATCAAGATATCTTGTTATTGTAAGTTCCCCAGAATAAACAAAGGGCAGTGTCTGAACAACATCGCCCTTTGTTTTTTATAATTATACTTCCGAAAGGAATCTGTCAACTGGTTTATGCAGCAGCGTCCACTTCGTCATCCATATATCCGTCATCGGCATTTTCCGAATCATCATCCGAATCATCATCCAAATCATCGTTCCAGTCATCCTCTGTGCTGTCTGTGATAACAACCTTGCATTTCCACACCATACCATGTACTTTTGCTTTGACTGTAACCGTACCGCTGCTATACGGTATCAGTATGCCATCCTCTACCTCGCATATATCGTCATCAGAAGATGTCCATTCCACGTCATGACTGCATCCCTTCAGATCCAGAGAAACCGTATCTTCCACGTCCATCTCCACTGCTGTCTTATTCAGTTCCGGCGTTTCTACTGTCACCTGACAGGATTTTTTCTGCGTTCCCTTCTTTACCGTAATGGTTGCCTTGCCTTTTCCTTTTGCGACCACTTTTCCGGCGGAGACACCAGCCACCTCTGTATTACTGCTGCCCCAGGAAACGGTTCCTGCACCACCCTTTACCGTAAGTTTCCTGCTCTGTCCTTTTACAAGCACAATCTTTGTACTGCTGATCGACAGCGGACTTATCTTCGGTCTGGTGTTCTTTTTCTTCGTTGTCTTCTTCGTGGTTGTCGTGGAAGATTTCCGCGTCTGCGAATATCCGCCCGATGAGCCAAAACACTTCTTGCACGGTGTCAGACCGCGTGCCAATGCATTGGAAAGTGTCGTCTGATAAAAATTTCCCCGCCCGCATTTGTGGGTATGGTATTTACTGCCGGTTGGCGTCACATAGACCATTGTCTGTGCCTGTGCCGTTACCATGCCGGCACTGTCACCGACTGGCAAAATCATCATAAAAAATACAAGTGTAAAACTTAGAATTGTTTTTTTGATTGTTTTCATCAATTGCCTCCTTATCTTTTCCTCCGCTTTAAACATGTCTTATATTTTTATCATACGCCTTCTCATTTTCCAGCACAATACTATTTTATCAAATTGACAATTCGCGTTTTGTCAAAAAACATCTTCACGTCCTGCCGCTATCGCCAGAATAAAGCCACTTGTGAATACTCCTTTTGTGTTTTTCTTCGCAGTTAATACATTAAGGGACACAAGTGGTTTTTTCAATATGTTGTTATTAATTTATGGTGCTGGGCTTCCACCATTATGCCAGAAGCCTCTATTTTATTTCTATTTTTTCCTGATATCCGGCCAGCCGGTCCAGGCGCATTTTTTCCGCCACCGGAAATAACTCTGTATCCGTGATGCGTTCCAGACTTTTTATCCGTTTCTCGGAAATTGTTTCATTCGACTTGCTTTTTTCATAATCCTCAACTGTCATGTGCCAGTAATGAAATTCTCCTGCATAATACTCAGAAATTTTCTGCGCAATCAAAAGCCCCTCCGGATCCAGATCTCCCGCATAATATACCACCGTTCCCGATGCCGCCAGAAGATCTAACGTAACAAGCCCTGCCAATCGCGGCTGCCCGTTCATACACATACAGGAAACCTGCTTTGTGTGCCCTGCGCAAAGGCCTGCAAATACGGACGGATTTTCCACGATATACATTTCATTATCTTTGCAAAATATGCTGTTCCACTTTGAAAGGACTGCAAGCGGAACCTGCACCATATCATCCTCCTGCCAGAACCCCTCCATCCCCGTATGCAAATCACCATCCTTTTTCTGAGCCTTTACATGCGATAACATCACATAATTTGATATATCATCAATAAGGATTCCCTCTGCCAGAAAACATCTTTGCCGGAAAAATGCTGGAAAAATTTCTGATTTCTGTGGGAATACCTTTCTCTGCCGCAATTCCATCTGGATCACCTGATACAAAAAAGTTCCCCAGGAACCTTTTTGATCAAATGCATGTGGATTTCCAGTGATTTCTGTTGCAAAAACAGCAAGATACTTTGTCTCGTTTTTCTGAATGGAAAACAATTATAGATTTCTGCACCAAGCATCAAAGACTGCTCCCACTCATTTAAATTTTTTATGTGACCTGCCTTTATCACATCCAGCAGTTCTGACAAGACTTTTTCCACAGGTGTTCCCTGATATTTTTCCTTCCAGTGTTGTAAAAAACGGTCTTTTTTCTGTTCTTCCAACTGTCGTTCTTCTTTTTTACCTACCAGTTTTTCCCGAAAATATAACTCCAGCAAATGCTCTGGTGTCATATTAGAAAACCTGCTGCTTAACAATGCCTGGGAAAAACGCTCCGCTGATACCGTCACACTCTTTTTCCCATGGTAACTCTTTGCAAAAAATCCCTCAAGTCCTTCGACTTCCTCCGCTGTAATTTTTTGTAGCACAACTTTTCCCGAAAAAGATCCATAAGACCGGTACTTTTCCCAAAATCCACGAAAAACTCTGTCCCACACGGGGTTAGATTTAAAATATGCGATACAATTATTCTCCTGCTGACTGTTCAATCTCTGCCCTCCGTTGTTCTACAGCCTCTTCACTGTCCATAAGTTCTCTGGAATGCCCATTCCACACATAAGGCATCACTGTCACAAATTTTGCATTTTCCGGCCGTATTAACTGGTAGATGGCAAGCGCGTCCAATGTATCACAATCTCCCCAAAGCACCTGTGAATTGATAATAAAATCAAAGGAAAACTCTGTCATGAGACGGAACATGTCACGGATGTTACGGTTATCAACTCCAGCAAATGCCTCATCCAGCGAAACCAGACGCGGTGCATCTGCACGTCCTCCCTGATATTTTGCAACAACTGCGGAAAACAGCGGTACATACATAGACATCGCTTTTTCTCCGCCACTGAAGGTTCCAAATACACTGTTGGTAAGCTCCTTAACACGCTCTCCCTTTTTCTGGGAAAACAGTTGAAATTCAAACCACTTACGATAATCCAACGTCTCTTTCATAACCTGGTAAAACGAAATCATACCGCCACTGTCCGAGGCTCTCCTTCTTGCTTCTTCGACTTTTGAGCGAAAATGTGTAGACAGGCGTGCGGCCTCTTCTTCACTCATTAACCGGTAATCCTTCTTTAACAGTTCTACCAGTTCTTTTGTATCCAGCTGGTTTTCACTCTCTGCCGTCTTGCTGCGCCAGCGAAGGCTCAGCTTTAAGCCACTCGATGTATTCATGCTGCCCATCAGTGCATTCATCTTTTCTACCCATGCATTGGAAGCATTAATTTTGCCGCGGATTTTACGACTGACCGTATTGGCCAGAATATCTTCAAACAACTCACGATCCCCCGCTTTAATCAGATCCTGTAACTGTGCGATATCTTCTTCCAAATGTGCCAAAAGCCGTGAAAATGGAAGCTTTATCCACTGATAACGCGCTGTGAAATCCTGACGGACAGCCTCGGCTTCTCCCAATGGACGGTTTTCATCTAGTTCTTTAAATAATTCCCCCTGCATCACCTGATACTCATTTAAAAAGCCCCGGTTTTCAAAATAAATCTGATTCAGACTCGTAATTACATTTTGCTTTCCAAGCGATTTCGTATCAGCCTCCAGATATTCGCAAATACTGTTTACGTCCGTCTGCATTTCTTCTGGAAACCTGACATAAGCAAGGCTGGTTTATAATCAGATTAGAAACCGAAGGATTTTGGTGTGTCCAACGGTTGCACAATCGGAAACAAATAATCAGTTTAAAAATCAAACGGATTAAAGGCTATCCCCTATTGGCGTAGAGGATAGCCTTTCCGTTTATTTGCGGTTATGTTTATTGTCTATGTATGTCAAGGCTGCAAATACTATAATGGTCTCATAAATTAAGACACTTTTTCGGACAGATTTTAATGAATCTGATATAGCTTTGAATTTATATCAGGTACAAAGACAAAGGAAGCAAAAGAAAGTTCCAAAGAATCTGATACAAAATCAGAGCTAAAGAAAAAGTAAATAAAAGAAACAACATCAGAAAGCTATAAAAAATAAGGGGAGTGTAAGTTACATTCTCCTTATTTTTTTACAAAGGAGTAAAGATTATGTGTGAACATTTTGACAAAGATTATGATGACGACTATGAAGAAGACGAAAATTTAGATGATGACTGTGAGATGGAAAAAAGAAAGTTATATGATGATGAAGAAGATGATGACATCATATTTTTCTTTTCACCAGAATACGGCTATGCAGAAGACGAGGAGGATTGTGATGAGGATAATAACTTATAGCACGAAAATAAACAGAGAGAATAACCTTACAGAACTTGTAAAAGAAAAAGCGTATAATTATAAAACAGAAAATAAGCACTTAGACTGTGCAGAAAAAATCGCAAGTATGATTTGTGATTTGTTTGAACTTCACACGGCCGCAGAGGAATATGTCTATCTTTTATCATTAGATACAAAATGCAGGATTCTTGGCATATTTGAAGTGGGGCATGGAACAGTTAATGCCTGTCTTTTACATACAAGGAAGATTATGATTAGAAATCTTCTTTGTGGAGCAGGAACATTTATTGTAGTTCATAACCACCCATCAGGAGAAGTATCTGTTTCAAAAGAAGACATAAGCACTACAAAGCGATTATTTGAAGCTGGAAGGCTTATAGGAATAGAACTTCTTGACCACATCATTATTGGAAGAAAAGAAAATGGTGACAGTTACGGATATGCCTATTACAGCATGAAGGAGCAGGGGCTTTTAACAACTGTATAAAAGTGATAAACAGGGAACTTACTGTTAAAGTAAAAAATAAGAGACTTGATTTCTCAAGCCTCTTATTGTATAATCATCTCAGAAAGGTTATCGGATGCGTTATCCGATTGCCCTCAGTAATTTAAATGTATTTAAGAAATAGCATCCAACTTTCTCAGGGCGGGATGCTATTTCTTTTTGTTATGATTATCTATGTAAGATAGTGCCGCAAAAATTACCAGCAACAAAGTTAAAACTTCCATTGTGTTCATGGGCATCACCCTCTTTCGTAAAACTAGAGGGCATCAAAAGAACGCATCCGCTTCTTTCTATGAAGTTATACAAAAAATATTCTAGCATAAATCTGTAGAGGTGTCTATTTGAAACTGACAAAATCCCTGTAACATTTTATTAGAAAAAGAAATACTTTGCATATATGAAGGAAAGAGAATATTTTTCTTTGGATTATATTTGTAATTAAGAGTAGGTGGTTAGCTTACTCGATTCACATATTTCGTGGAAAATTTCCACCATATACGAGCAATTTGGTAAATAGTCAAGAAGTATTTTGGTAAGCGCATAGTTTTAGGGCGTACCCTATAAATGAAATCTGACACCCCACGCTAGGATGCCAGACATGCGAGTATTTCACTACATTTTATTTACAAGTTTCCTGAGCCAATTTACTCCACGGGGCAAATTGTTCCAATTCCCCGTCTGACATTTCAGCACCAGGACGATGCTCCAGAAGGAAGCTCAGATATTTAAGTGGATCAAGTTCATTGGCTTTTGCCGTTTCTATCATAGAATAGATTTTCATACTGGCATCTGCCCCGGCTGGTGTATCACAGAAAAGCCAGTTCTTACGGCCAACTACCAATGGTCGAATGCTGTTCTCACTGAGATTATTACTCAGGCTGCATGCACCATCTTTCAGATAGTTCATCATAAACGGACGGCAGCCATTGGAATAGTTGATTGCCTTGATCAGCCTGTCTCCGGATTCCGGATGCAGCTGGTCAAGCCATGACAAAAAAGCTTCTATGACAGGTTTTTGATCCTTCAGGCGGCGATTATAAATCTGTTTGGGCGATAATCCTTTTTCTCGATAAGATCGTTCATACTCAAACAGCTTATTACAGTATAGGAATCCCTGATCTTCCGTTTCCTTGCACTGTGGACACTCATAGGTAGTCGCATAATAATCAATACGCTCCAGCTTTGGCTCTGTATAACGCAGTTCTGTCCGGATGAGTTCGTGTCCGATAGGAACCATCATTGTTCCACAAACATCACACGTTTTCTGTTCTTCCGTAAGAGTATCCACATAAACATTCTCTGTCGGAAGATCAGCAAAGACCTCATCATAAGCAGCTTTCGATTTACGGGCCTTCTTGTGTGCTTTTACCTCAATGTATTCCACCTCAAGGGGCACCGGTTCCGGTTCATCCTCCGTCTGCAGGTGGAACAGATCCAACTGTCCCGGGAGCTGTTCATGCCGGATCTCACTGGTGGAGCCAAAAAGTCTGGTCTTCAGGTAGTCCAACTGTGCCTGAAGGTTAGCGATCAGTTGATCCTTTTCGCTGTCTTTGGCATCACGTTCCTGCAGCATTTTCTGCAGGGAACGGATAAGCTCGTTCTGAGTGCTGATTGTATTATTCAGTTGTGAAATCGTATCCTTAAGCTCTAAGAGCTGGATATCCCTTACTCCTGAAGGCATTGTTTTTTCGCTCCTTTTCTATGGTCCAATTATACCATAAAACAAGCGAAAAATCCTGAAAAATCAAGCATTTCCGGTACTTTTTATCGCCTTTGGCTGCTCGGTTTCAAGACCTGACATAAGCCAGTCAAACTGCCTCCATGTAATGGGTTTTACCTCATTACGGTTGCGCGGCCAACGGTATTTTCCTACGTTGGCATCAAGCCGCTTATATAAAAGTACAAATCCTTCACGTTCATGAAGAAGCACTTTTATTCGATCACTACGTCTGCCACAGAAGAGATAGATTGCATTTGGCCTGGAAGGGTTCATATTCAGCTGGTCTTTTACGACAGCGCATAATCCATCAATGGACTTGCGCATATCTGTATAACCACAGATCACATAAATCCCGTCTGCGACAGTGATGTCTCCTAACATGTCCCTGTCACAGCTTTAAGGATCTGTGACAGCAGCTTCGGGTCAACATCATTTGAAATTTTTATTGAAACAGTCCCAAGCATGACCTCGATGGCGGGGCAGGGTTCTTCCAGCGGAAGCATTGTGCTTTCGACAGTTGGAATGCCCGGGTTTTGATGATCAGGTATCACCTCAAGTTTTACAACATCCGGTTTAAGGGCTGGCTTATAATCGCCGCGTCCTGTGGCAGAGGGGATATCATAACAAGCTTTTTTTCTCAGTCTTTTAACCCAGTTGTAAAAGGTGCCGGGATTGATGTTATGTTCTGTACACCATTGGTAGTCAATAAGACCGCTGCTGCGGCATTCCATGATAAGTTGATATTGTTCGTCTGCTGTGCGTCTTTGCGTTTTCATACAGGAAACCTCCATAGTTATAGTAAAACGCTCGCATTTATAGTATCTAGCGCCGATACTGTAGTAAAATGCTGGCATCTATCATCTATAATTATGGCAAATTTTGTGATGATTTTAAATCCACCCTGAAACTAGGCGCTTACGCTGTAAAGACTTCAGATTCTGTAAAACCAAACAATGTCGCGTACTTCTCGGAAGTAGTTGTGATCACTTCCAAATTATTCAGATCTGAAAAAATGGATTCCTTGCTAACTCTCGTAATACCTGTCATAATTGCCCGCTCAAGATATGGATTTGTCTTGAACGTTGCATTGAACAGGCTTCGAGTAAAGGCCGTCAGTTCCCTCCAATATCCATATGCATAGGATTCCTGTAATGGCGTATCGTACTCATCAAGCAAAACGATGACCTTTTTCCCATAATATTTGCTGAGGAAAAGGCACAAATTTTGTAATGCCATAACCGCATCGGCATCATTCATCTCCGGTGTAACTGCCTGGAACCGCTTTTTTTCACGCTTATTTAATGTGTCACCATTTAACAGATACATATTTTCATCATATAATGAAGCAATCAACGAACAGATCTGTCTTCTTGCGTTCTCATAAGTATTTGTTTTGACTGCTGCAAAACTTAGGAAGAGAACAGGATAGGTTCCTTGTAATTTCCGTAAATCAGCATTCTTTTCGATACTCAATCCTTCGAATAAATCCAAACGTTTCGCATATTTCACTGAAAAGAAACATTCCACCATACTCATATTTAAAGTCTTGCCGAAACGGCGAGGTCGTGTGATCAAAGTTACATCATCCTGTGAATTCCACCATTCTTTGATAAAGTCCGTTTTATCAATATAAAAACAATTGTGCTCACGGAGCGAAGCAAAATCCTGCTTTCCTATGCTGATTGTTTTCATGAATATCCCCCTTTAGGAAAATTGAAATCCTATCTACATGTTGCACTTATTGTTATAGTATAACAAACTTTTATCATAGATAAAACAAAAGAATTTATTACATTTCTTAATGCAAATTTTTCAAATCATAACCATGGCAACTGTTCATTTCTATTCCATATGATTCCATTAACTTTCGAAAGTGCATTGGGATTTTTTCTGTATTGATTATCATGAATACGTACATTTTTACATTCTAACTTTTCTCCGCACGTATCGATTATTGCACCTTCCGTATAGCAATTAAAGATTTCCACATTTTCCATGTTTATCATGCTATCTGTATAAATCAACGTATTTTCTTGTTTTGCTTCTTGCAAACATACATTTTCTAATTGTATATTATAACTTTCTTCAAAACCAATGCCTCCGAACAAAGTAACATTTTTAATACTTATATTATTACATTCTGTACATTGTACTATTTCTTCCCAATTTTCCTTTGTTTTTTCTTTTTTTATCACCAGATTTCTAATTTCAAAATCGTAACAATGATCAAAACACAAAACTGTACATTTTCCAAATGGTGAAAAAAACATACTATTTTCACCATCTATCACAAAATTAGAAAGATTACACAACCTTACTCTCCATCCATCATCGCCACCGTCAACTCGTACATTCTCATTCTCCTCCATTTCATTAAAAATATTATATTTTGCATGTTTCATGTGAAGTTCTATATTATCTCCTAATTTCCAAACAAACTCCCCTATACTCTCGCATTGAATATCAGTCCTATCAGCTTTACTTTCTTCATTTATTTGCCTATCAAACTCTCCAAACATGAAATCTTCGCTATATTGTTTTTTATCATATATAAAGGAACATAAGCATTGATAAATATATGTTACTGAACTGGCATAATTTTCATCTCGATTATACTCTAATAATAAATCATTCAATAATAAGCTTGGAATATCGTTTAAAAATTCAATTTCTTTTTCTTTACCATATTTCATTATTTTTTTATAAGCTTCTAATATGCTTTCTTCATCTGATAAATCTTTATCAGACGAAATCTGCATAATTCCAACAGTTGCACGTCCTACAATCTTTAGTTTTATCCGTTCAAGTCTTCTAAATATGCCACCCCTATTAAAATTTTCAAAAATCATAATAGCATAAATAATAATCCATGCATGTCTATCTTCTCTAGAAATATCCGTAATCGATCGATATCTTTTATATAAGATTTCAAATTGATTTATAATATATTTTTCCAGCTGTCGTCTCGTTAATATATCATCCTGCTTTACCTTGTTATCTAATATATGTTTTACAAATGTATAGATAATAAGTATCACTGCGAACCAAAGTTCCTCTTTTAAATCATCTACACTCATCAATAAATCTTTATTTTTCCCAAAGAAAAAACAATTCAGCAGTAAACATATTGCTAATGCAACAACAGCCATCCCACATTCATATTTATAAGTGTAAAGCTCTCTTCTTCGCAAAATACCACAAATCAGAATAAATCTATATAGAAAATAAAAAAACACATACAAACATACCCATATTGGTATATAAGAGATTCCATATTTTCGAAATATCATATACAGAAAAACCGAAACAATATTAGGAATAAAAATATTCATCAAAATATTATTTGTCATCGGTTGATGGCGATCATCTGAGAAAATAAATAAAGCATAATTCTGCCCTGTATCACCAATTTGATGTAACATACTCCCAGCCCAACTAATAGCATGTTGGGTAAGAATGGCAAGTATTATAACACTAATTAAACAAATTATTTGCGTCAACTTATCCCCTCCTAAGATTTCTTATTTTTATATATTTTCATTAACAATAATAGTACTCCCTTTTTTATTTTTGAACGAATAAGCGAATCATCCTCAATTTTTATTCCTTCATATTCAGCATTCCTGTCAATTTCTTCTACCAATAATACTATTAAAAGTACTCCCCATATAACCATACTAAACTGCCCACAGTTAATTTTCGGGATTAAATCTTTCTTTGCCCCCAATATTGTTTTAATTGTGGTCAATGTTTCCTGTATCAATGGCAAACCAAAAAACACCGTAAATACCAACGTAACTCTGTTTAAAGAGAGTGTTTGCTGCTCTTCCAATCTACTTTTTTCGTATAATTCTATGCTTTGCATTCGATGCAGCATTTCATTAAAATCTACAATGCAACTATCCAACATATTTTTTACTCTTTCATAAAATATTTTTCCATGTTTAGGCGCAACGGCTAATAAACTATCTAAATAATTTGCATTAGCATAGTATTGCACCATCATGGAATTAATAGTATGTCGATCCTGTTCTGACAGCCAATAAATAGTCATTTCATTATCTTTCTGAGCCAAGGCAAGTAATATGTACAAATCAAATGTTGCAGCAATAGAATTATTTAAATACTGATTTTTCGATTCTATGTAATTTCGATTATTCAATTTCATTAAAGCATCAACATCTGCGTACATAATTAATCTTCCCCTATCTCCGCACACAACATGGATACCACTTGCATTGAAATGTGCTTTTTCAAAAAAAGTATTTAATTCATCTTGATTTGGTATCATAGCAAAATTTTCAGGATAAGCAAATCTATACATTTGCTCGACAACATCTCTGTCATATAATGTCAATTTCGAAAGACTATATTTATCGCACTCTGTTATGACAAATGTCTCCATCCCTATGAATCTATCTCCATCAACTAAACTTTTTGAAAAGAAATTTCTAACATATGTCTGTAAAGCAATAACAATATCATCAATGCCGTCTGTATCTCCATCCAAAATTTTGTAACACTGTTCTCCATCGGTCATATACAATGCTTCCCATATTTTTATATTAAGGAACCACCGCCGTAAAGGATAATTTGATAACAACTTCATATCAATAGCCTTTAATGGCATCTGTAATTTTATTACACCATTTCCGTTCGTCAATAACTGAATACTTACCGGACAATATACATAGTTCCATTCTGTAAAATATACTTTAATTGGCATCAAAACATAATAACCACATTTCCCACTTCCAAATACATTCGTCATTTGTCTATATCCGTTCATAACAAGACTTATCTGGTTAATGCTTGCTTCAATTGCGTTCTCTAACTGATCATTCATTTCATCATCAAAATCAAAGTAGTATTCAACAAGTTCATTTTTTATATACATTTGATGAAGTTCTTCTAGATTACATTTTCCAAATTTTTGGTGCTGTTTTAATGCCTCACACTTTCTTTCTTGCATAATATTATCTATTGTTGTATTTTTGAAAATAGAATCATCACAAATATATGCAGTTATCCCTGATTCTGCTTTTTTTGCGTCCATTTCTTTTAAATGAGTCCTGTAATTCTTAATTCGAAATGCAAGATAATAATTCCAATAGCCATTTTGAATTATCATAATCAATAGCCTCCATATTATGTGTAACACCGTAAATCGACTTATCTACAGTAACTTTAAAATCCGCCTGAAACAATATTATATATTCTTGCCTAGAAAAGAATTGGAACTATCATCAGATCATACTCCCCATACGTAATTCATTGACAGCATCCTCATCTATTGAAATTTTTTCAGCGGTCTCCTTAATAAAAGCTTTCTGCCTATTCATCAAATCATCCTCTTTAACTTTCTGATCTTCCATAAGAAAATATATAAATTTCATTGCTGCACTATATGAATCCGAATCCATTTTTAAAAGAATTTTTGTCAATTCATCTGCTGTCAACATATAATTATCTCCTTCTGCACTGGAATTTAACTTTTTCAACTTAGCCTCTTCTACCAATAGAGACTTCTTCTCATCAATATCAACTATCATATTCTTTTGTTATAAAATATTGTAACCATGTGTATTCAAGTAATGTACCAACTACAAATACTTTAATCAAAAAATTTTCGCCTAATAAAATCATCCCGAAACTAATAGTCGCTCCTATTGCTGCATAGAGTTGTAGCATCTGTTTAACCTTTTTAATAGTTTTTTCTTTATTCAAATGTCTCATATGATAAGCGAAATATAGAAAAGTGTAAACAAACATACCTGCCATCCACAGAAACAGAAATATATTTATACTAAAATATGATAATGCTACTCCAAATACTGCCCCCACAAGTATAACAATTATCATAAGATAAATGGTTATTTCGAGAACGAAAAAAACCAAACCATATAAATAAGACCAATGATTCATTTTACCAAACAACTCTCGAGGTTTGTTACAATTCATTCTTTTTATTCTACTGATTGGTGCTAGAATATAAATAGTACAAGCCAAAATGAGAAATTCCAAATACACATAAGCATGATACAATAGAGGCATGCTGAAGGAGGATCTCATATGGCAAAGCAACATGACAAACAATTTAAACTTGATGCAGTCCAGTACTATCAGGATCACAAAGATCTCGGAGTACGTGGATGTGCAGAAAATCTTGGCATCGGATACAGCACATTAACAAAATGGCTGAAAGACTTCCGGGAATCAGGTGATATTCCTGTTCGTGGTTCTGGTAATTATGCATCTGATGAGCAGAAGGAAATTGCCCGTCTCAGACGTGAATTACGTGATGCCCAAGATGCACTTGATGTGTTAAAAAAAGCAATCAACATTCTGGGAAAATGACGGAAGCCATTTATCTCGAAGTGTCTGAGAAGACGGAAGCTGCCCAAAAGGCTGGACGCCGGTTTTCCGTCTCCGGAATGTTGAAATTTTCAGGTGTCTCACGTTCAGGATATCGTGCATGGCTCCACCGCGTGCCTTCTGATACAGAAAAACGCCGTGAATCTGTAAAAGCAAAAATACAGGATATATATGATGATTCCAAGCAGAACTACGGTGCTCCGAAAATCACTGTAGAATTGCGGAAAACCGGTGAAGTCATTTCGGAAAGAACTGTTGGTACATACATGCGTCAAATGGGAATCCGTGCCCAGTGGAGCAAGCCATGGACAATTACCACAAAAGATTCTGATTTCAGCACTGAATTACAAAATATCCTCGATGAGCAGTTTAATCCTGACCGCCCGAATGCCGTCTGGTGTTCGGATATCACCTACATCTGGACAATAGACGGATTTGTCTATCTGACTAGTATTATGGATTTATTTTCCAGAAAAATCATAGCATGGACACTTTCAAAAACACTGGAAGTATCCTGCGTGATTGATACAATAAACAAAGCCAAAGCTCGCCGAAATATCGACCAGCCATTGATCATTCACTCTGATCGTAGCAGTCAGTACGTTGCGACGGAATATAAAAAAGTAACAGAAAATATGCAGCGTAGTTACTCAAAGAAAGCATTTCCGTGGGATAATGCCTGCATTGAATCCTTCCATTCGATTATCAAACGTGAATGGCTCAACCGCTTTAAAATTCACGATTACAAGCAGGCATACCGCTTGATTTTCGAATATCTGGAAGCTTTCTACAATACGAAACGAATTCATAGCCATTGTAACTATATGTCACCAAATGAATTCGAACGATTGTATGAAAGAACACACACTGAGGCTGAGCTTCTGGCGGGTTAAAATGGGAAAAGTTTCTCATTTTAACTTGTACTAAATCTTGACATAGGACCATTTCCACAGCTTCTACGAAGTCATATTCCTTGACCTTGATGAGATAATTGAGGGCAGAATAGCCGCCGAAACCTCTCGACCACCAATACCATTTGCTGTTGGAAATCTTCAAGCTGTCGTGTTCTGCGGTACAGTACACATTGCTTGTGCCTTTGACCTTAACGAGATTGCTCGGTTCAAACTCACGCAGATAGGATAACAAATCAATCTGCCGCACCCGTTCAAGCACATCTGGGTCAATCTGCACATAGGGTCGGTTAGTTCTCAATGGATAAAATCACCTCCAGAAATAGAAAAAGCCGAGGGGCTTTCGTTAAATGAAAACCTCTCGGCTATGTAGTATCAATTTTATTTTACGACGACCTTATAATAGAATGTTCTAAATATATTGATGTAACGCAATTTTGCAAATCTTATGCATCTATATTGGAGCAGAATTGCAAAGCACACTGAGATGATTACTAATATAATCTTGACTGTCGATGGTTGAAAAAAGCTGTTTATAAGGACTACAAACGCTAATAACGCAAAATATAAAGAAAGGCTTCTTCCCATAGAACTAATTGATTGGTCTTTATCTATTCGGGTCGTATCACCATTCTCCAAAATGTAGAATTTGCAATAATTGTAAACAACATTGTCATTGTCCTCATCGGGATTGAGGTTTAGCTTCTCTATAACATAAGAATACATTCCACTTTTTTCAATATCGGTCAAGTATATATGTGAGTTACTTGATGTTTTTAATGCTGCTTTTAATAAACGGTTATTCTTGTGAGTACTTTTTTTCTGAATAAAAGAGCTGATTTCTTGAAAAATCAATCCCAAAAAATAGCTTAACACAAAAAATAGCAGAGTTTCATTAACTTGCAAGTTCGTATCTATTGGAATTTTATAAATCAATTGTAAAACTAAAATTGTAAAAGTAGAAATACTAATTCCCGCCAATAAAACGGCAACTAAATCATATATTCCGAGTTTATCTAATATTTTGCTCATTTGCTTCATCTGCTTTCATATTTTTTCCTAAATTATACCACAGAGATATGAATTTTTCTACCTCTCGGCTATGTAAAAGCGGCATCAGCTTCACGCCAATGCCGCTGTTCTTGGTTATAAAATTCCTGCCTTTTTGAGATACCCAACGCTGTCATAGCACCCTCTGAAATAGATTGCTTCCTGCTGCATATCGCTGAGCTTGTTCCGAAGCTCCAAAACTTCTATTAAAGCCTTACACTCCTGCTCGGATAAATCACTCGGCTTTTCCGTATCCAAAACTGCCATCACTTTTAGATACTCCTTGTAAAGTTCCTCAATTCTTTCCTCCACGGAGCGGTATTCTGGATTTTCTTTGGGCAGCTTTGCGATAACGGAGCTTAGATATTCAGCAAAGATGTTGCTATGCACATCAACAAAGGTTTCAAATCTGAAATTATCAAGCACACCTTTCACCTCCGACATTTACTAATCTACACCTATTATACTTCCCAGAAATCAGCAATACAAATATGCAAACCGCATTATCTCTCCCGACTTGCACATTTTCTTTCGGGCTGTTCTTCTGTCTGCTCTGGCTCAGTATCCATAACGGAAGTATCTTTTTCATTTAGATTCAGCTCAATGTTAAGAGCGTTCAGCCGTTCTGTTTTTTCTTTCAGCTCATCTTCAAAGGCAAAAGGCTTCTTGATTTCCTCCTTTGCGGTTTCAAGCTGTACGATAGTTTCCGCCTTTTTGGTCTTGGCAGCTTCCAGTCTAGCAGGGAGCTTTGACAGCTCGTTTTCAATTCGGGTCAGATTTCCGAGGGCATCAGCACCTAAATCCACCTTATGCTTTGCCTTTCCGCAGAGGTTCATACAGTAATGGGCATTGACAGTATCATAATAAATCTCCATTCGGAAACCTCGGTAGCTGCCGATTTCGGTAGGTGCGGACATCGGATAATCCTTGCAGATTGCAAGGAGCATCTCGCCTGCGTCTGCCTTTTCGGTGTAGGTCATACCTTTTAGGGTCATCGGGCAGAACTTATCCTCACCCTGCGGCTTGTGCTGCTCGGCAAGAGCTGCATCATTTTCATAGCCTGCAATGCGTTCCTCATACTCCTTAATGGTCTGGGGATAGTATTTCAGCACCCTGTCCTCAAGGTCGTAATGTTCGGAAAGATAACTCTGCTTTAACACTCGGAGCTTGGAAACCTGTATATCCAAATCCATCTTTTCCTTAAAACGGGCATCGCCTGTGGCAAGCATTTTAACCTCCGCAAAGGACAGGGCAACCTCGTCCACATCTTCAGCAGAACGGACAGGGCTTTTGCTCGTCATTATCTGGCTGATAAATTTCTGCTTGCTCTCCACCAACTGATAGAGGTAGGCATCAAAAGTTTGCTCTGTCACATAACGGTAAACCTCCACCTCTGGGAACATATTGCCCTGCCTTTCAATACGCCCCTGCCTTTGTTCAAGGTCGGAAGGACGCCACGGACAATCAAGGTTATGGATTGCTATGAGCCTGTCCTGCACATTCGTACCTGCTCCCATCTTAGGAGTAGAGCCGAACAGCACACGGACTTCGCCGCTTCTGACCTTGCCGAACAACTCTTTTTTCTGTGCATCGGTGTCCGCTTCGTGGATAAATCGTATCTGCTCCGCAGGGATACCACGGGCTATCAGTTTCTCCCTCATATCGTCATAGACATTGAAAGTACCGTCATTTTTCGGGGTGGACAGGTCGCAGAACACAAGCTGTGTCGCTTTGGTATCGGCGTGTTCCTCCCAGATACGGTACACATTATCCACGCAGGCATTGACTTTACTGTCTGGGTCATCTGGCAGCATCGGGTCAATCATTCTCTGGTCAAGAGCCAGTTTCCGTCCGTCATTGGTTATCTTGAGCATATTGTCGATGTTTGGCTCGACAAGCCTTGCCCTGACTTTCTCAGCCCGCTTCGCAAGGGAAGCTACCATCTCAGTCTGCATCTCGCTCGGCTTGGTCTTAATATTGTGGTAATTGACTTTTGGCACGGGGAGCTTTAGCATATCGGCGGTCTGAATATCCGCCACCTCACGGAACATCTGCATCAGCTCTGGCAGGTTATAGAACTTGGCAAACCTCGTCTTGGCTCGGTAATTTGTGCCTTCGGGTGCTAATTCCAGAGCTGTAACCGTTTCTCCAAAGGTAGAAGCCCAACTGTCAAAATGCTGCAAACCGTTCTGTGCAAGGGTGTCATACTGCAAGTACCTCTGAACGGAGTACAGCTCAACCATTGAATTGCTAACAGGCGTACCCGTTGCGAAAACCGTACCACGGTTGCCCGTGATTTCGTCCAGATAGCGGCATTTCATAAAGAGGTCGCTTGATTTCTGGGCTTCGGTCTGGGCGATACCGCCCACATTCCGCATCTTGGTGTAGAGGTACAAATTCTTGTAAAAATGGCTCTCATCAATGAAAAGCCTGTCAACGCCGAGCTGTTCAAAGTCGATAACCGTATCCTTACGCTTGGTGTCGTTGAGTTTTTCGAGCTTCGTCTTGATTGCCTTTCGGGTTTTCATTAGCTGTTTGACCGTGAACTGCTCGCCTTTGGAAGCCTGCACATCGTCAATGCCACGCTCAATATCATCAAGCTGCTTTTCCAACTGCTCCCTCTGGCGTTCTATGCTCATCGGGATTTTTTCAAACTGCGAATGCCCGATAATGACTGCGTCATAGTCGCCTGTGGCAATCCTGCCGCAGAACTTTTTACGGTTTCCAGTTTCAAAATCCTGCTTTGTTGTAACAAGGATATTTGCACTCGGATAGAGCCGCAGATACTCAGAAGCCCACTGACCGACAAGATGATTTGGCACAACAAACATTGACTTCTGGCATAAGCCGAGCCGTTTGCTTTCCTGTGCGGCGGCTACCATTTCAAAGGTTTTGCCTGCTCCCACCTTATGGGCAAGGAGCGTATTGCCGCCATAAAGGATATGGGCGATGGCGTTGACTTGATGGGGTCTTAGTGTGATTTCTGGGCTGATACCTCCGAAAGTGATATGGCTTCCGTCATACTCACGGGGTCGCACAGAGTTAAAAGTGTCGTTGTAATAACGGACAAGGCGGTTTCGCCGTTCTGGGTCTTTCCATATCCAATCCTGAAACGCCTGCTTGATGGCTTCCTGCTTCGCCTGTGCCGCCGTGGTTTCCTTTGCATTGAACACCGCTTTTTTATTGCCGTGTTCGTCATACACATAATCAAAGATACGGGTGTCACGCAGGTTTAAGGTGTCCTCAATAATACGATAGGCGGAAGCCCTTTTCGTACCATAGGTGCTGTCCGCCTTTACATTCCCCATATCGGAGCTTTTATTCTCTATGAACCAGTCTCCGTTTATCGGGGTGTATCGTACCTTTAATCTGCCTGCGGCATAGCTTGACGGAGTTAAAAGCTCCATCACAAACCGCTGTATATCTTCCTGCGGTATCCAAGTCGCACCCAGACGGACAGAGATTTCCGCCGCCGAGAGGTCTTTGGGAATGACCTTTTTCAAGGCTTCCACATTAACTGCAAGCTCTGGGTCATTCTTCGCAGCAAGCTCCGCAACCGTCAGCTTGTTTCGGACATTTCCCGACAGATACTCGTCTGCGGCTACATAGGAAATAGGCTCACAGTTCGGTACTTTGAAGATAACACCTTGTAAATCCTGCACAAGCTCAGCCTGCGTTTTGCCTGTGAGCTGCTCCATATAAGGCAAATCAACACGGGCTTTCTCCCCGATAGAGAGGGCAAGGGCTTCGCTTGCGGTTTCAACAGAGGTAATCTCACAGTGGGGCTTGATAGTCCGCTTCGTGAACATATCCGCTTTCCG
>OMGK01000649.1_pt1 | contig 23127 bp, 20 predicted proteins | sample 1645881 | NCBI WGS metagenome assembly OMGK01 (sample SAMN00849303, study PRJEB25192) | human gut metagenome
CTCCTGTTTGAGATCTCAAGCAGGAGCCGTGTTGTTATCAACTCAATGAAAAAGTTTCAGTGCTGCAGACGCAGGTTAGAAGCTGTGGCTTAAACCGGCGCTGATTGTCCAGCTGTTGAGCTCTCCGATAGAAGAAGCAGCTTTCTTGCCTTGGCCGTAACCGGCGAAGGAGTAGAACAGCGTTCTCTTGCTGATCGGATATTCATAGGCGGTGGCAATCGAATACATACTGTAGTCGCGTGAGCCCTCTTTGATCTTTCCGAAGCCGTAGTTTCCTTGGAGCTTAGCCGTACCACCGGCAACAGGAACTCCGATGGAGGCGGAGAAGCCGTGCTGGTTGGCGCCTTTAGGTCCTAACTCGTTGGCAAATGCGTAAGTCGGCAAGCGGCTGGCGCGATAAGCAAACTGATAGGCGCCGTAAAGGCTGAAGGAACCGAAGTCATAAGATCCGCCCATCGTGAAGATCTGAGAGCTCTTCAGATTGTGTTCCTTGTGGTCATACATTTCCCACATGGCGCTGAAAAGAGCCCGGCCCTTGGCATACTCATAGCCGACGCCGTAGTAGTGATCGTCTTTAGACCATTTCTGTTCGTCGCCGTTCTCACCCATGCCGTTGGAATACATGAAGTGAACGGTTGAGCCGTTCGTATCCGGTGTGTTGTACAGCAGGACGTTGTCCATACGGTCGGACAGAATGAACGTGCCGTAGATATTGCCCGTGCTGTAGTAAGACGTCCAGAGTGAAGAACCGTGCAGGATGTTGTAGGTTCCGCAGTCGGAAGACAAACCGCCCGTACGGCCGGCAGCAAAGGTACCGAAAGGAGTGGACAGAGATAATGTGCTCTGGCGGGCAAAGGCCTTGGAAGAATTCATGGCGTCGCCTGAGAAAGTCTTAAAACCTTGCTCCAGGATGAAGCCGAGGTTGTATCCGCTGCCTAAATCTTCGTTGCCTTTGATACCGAAGCGGGAACCGGCCCAAATGCCGTTGTCAAAACCCACTCGTGCGGCCTGGCCTTTGACTTTGGAAACCGAGACGGCTCCGTCAACCACTCCGTAAAGCGTCACGTCGGAAGCGGCGTAGGCGCCGGAGGAGACGGCACAAAGAAGTGCTGCAAAGAAAGCTGATTTCTTCATTTCTATCTCCTCTTCTGATTACTTAGAAGCAACACCGTTCATGATCATCTGCTTGCCGTCTTCGATGTTGTCCGTGTAGATACGGTCACGGCTGACATACGGGACTTTGGCACGATAGTCTTGATAGAGCTTGCGGGTAGCTTCGGACATCTTGAAGTCGCCTTTGAGTTTCTTTCTCAGGTCGATACCCTGTGTGGAGTGAAGCATTTCAAGGCTGTAGACGTAGCCTGTATTGTCGGCGATGCGTTTGAGTCTTTCAGCAACTAGCGGGAGGTTGGTGTAGGTGTCTTCAATGTCGCCTGCTACCGGAGTACCAAGAGCGGAAACCGGGTTGCTCTGAGCGAGGCTGTCGGCATGCATGGCAACGAACGGCTTCTGGATGGCACCGAAGGCGTGACCTTTGTTTTCAGGATCGGACAGGAAGCGTGTCAGACCGGTGAAATGGTCGTCGGACAGATGGATCGTGCGCTGGACGCTGTTATGAGACAAATGAGTCATCGCGATGCCGAGGCGCTGAGCAGCCATGGCAACGGGCAGCGGTTCAAAGTTGGATGTCGGGATGATGGCGCCTTTCAGGCCGTTGCCTTCGACGAAGTACATAGCAACCTGACTGTGGTCTGCGTAATCCTTACCGGCGTTCAGGATGGTTGCGGGATTGTCGTCGGAAGAGTTGATCTGAACCTTGATTTCTTTATCTAAGTCCTTGAGAGCTTCGCGGGCTTCACGCATGGTGTAGACCGTTGTGCGGAAGGACAGAGGATCCTGAAGAGCTCGGTCCTTGTTCTTTTCCCAGAGGTAAGAACCTTTCAGGTTGTCGCGAATCTTAGCGGCTTCTTCTTCCAAGCCGGAGAAGGGGTGAACTTTGGTGACCTGAGGAAGAACCGGAGCAATGTTGCCGTTCAGAGCTTCCAAGCTCAAGGCAAAGACGCGGGGTGTGGCATCGATGATGGTGCGGGCATGACGAGCGGCATCCATCGTCTCAGCGACAGCTGCGGCATTGGTGGACAAAATGGCAAGAGCGTCTTTTCCTTCCGGAACCAGCGGCTTAAGACCGGCCTTCTGAAGCGCTTCCTTACCGCTCATTTCTTTGCCGTCAACCTTAGCGCGCCATTCACCCATCATCACTGCGCCGACGTGAGAAGACATCGTGATGTCGGCTTCACCGACGGAACCGCGGGACGGGATTTCCGGTGTAATGCCTTTGTTCAGGAATTCTTTATAGAGCTCGGCAACGTAGGGCTGAGCACCGGTCTGGCCGGCAAGAAGGGTATTCAAACGAATGACCATCTGCAGACGAGTCAGTTCTTTGGACATCATGGGGCCGATGGCAGCGAGAGGGGCTTTGTTGTTTTCTGTCTCTTCTGGGACTGCATCCCCTGTTCATCACAGGCCACACCGGCTGGACAGACGATTTTGCCTTTGCCTTTGTTCAGGCCGACACCGACGGTCAGGCCGTAAACCGGTGTGCCGCCTTTGGCTGCCAGAAGAACAAGTTCATGGGCTTTTTTGAGGCGGTCCATGGCTTCAGGAGCGATGGCGACGGTGTCTTTGCCTTCGGCGATGGCCCAGGCTTCGTCCTGAGTGAGGTTGGAGCCGTTGAGCGTAACAACTCCGGCGTTGGCGATTCCGGCAGACATAAGGAGTAAAGCGATGATAGAAAGTCTCATTTTATTTTCCTCTTTGGGTCGTATTGGGGAGTATTCGAGTAATTACTTAATCTGATATTTGAATTCGTGGCAGTTGTTGCAGTAGACCTGAGAAGTCTTGTGCTCGGAGTGGCAGGCCGTACAGGCAATGCCTTCGCCGTAATGGTGGCTGGCATGCGGATTGGGCTCACCGTTCTTCAGGTTCTTGGTTTTTTCTGCGACAGCTGCATAGCTTTGATGGCAGGTCAAGCAGGCTTTGTTGTCGGGCGTGACGAACTGATTGCCGGCAACTGCGTTTTCTTTGGTATGGCAGGCGGCGCAGTCTTTAATGTTCTGGTGATAGGGCTTTACCTGCTGAGCGGATGCCGGAAGGGCGATAAATAATGCGGCAGCGAGGACGAGGAGATTGAGCGATTTCATGTTGTTATCCTTTCCGTGGTGAGGCTATTCGAGGTTGACGGGAGTGTTGGCGACGACTGCGTCTCCGGCGACTCGGCCGGTGACAAGACCGTCAGCGATGGCGCATCCGCCGAGACGGCTGGCACCGTGTGTTCCGCCGGTTACTTCACCTGCTGCGTAAAGCCCGGGAATCGGTTTTTGTGTTCTGACGTTTAAGACTTCAGCGTTCTTTGTGATTCCGACACCGCCCATGCAGTAGTGGACTTTCGGCCAGACGCGGGCTGCATAGAACGGAGCCTTCTTAATCTCGATAGCCAGTGCGAGCGGACGATCGAATTGCTTATCTTTGCCTTCGCGGACATAGGCGTTGAATTCTTCAACCTGTTTGATCAAAGCTTCACGTGTATTGTTGTTCACCTAAAGTGTCAAATTTCTTGATAACACCGTACTTCAGGCCGTTCTTAAGAGTCTGAGCCTGTTTGACGCCGACGCTGTCGGTAAAGCAAATCGGATAAACGGGTTTTCCGTTTTCGTCGAGCTGCTTGAGGATTGCGTCTGAACGAGCTTTGCGGTCGGCCAGTTCGTTCACGAAACGTTTGCCGGTACGCTTGTCAACCATGATGCCTTTCGGGAAACCGGCAATCGTGTTGAACTGAGAAACTAAGCCGAAGCCGCGTTCGTCAGGAGAAGACCACGGTCCGAGCTGAATCTGATCCAGCTGAATCGGAAGAGCGCCGATGGCCAGCATATTCTGGAGAACTTCACCGGTGGCGCCGGGATGGTTGGTGGATTCAAGGTTCGGCCCGAGTGTCGGATCCTGCTGCATACGGAAAGCAACGTTCTGAGAGAAACCGCCGGTGGCAGCGACCACACCTTTTCTGGCACCGTAAACCTGAGGAACGCCGGAGTTTTCTTTGCGATAGTCATGACGTTCAAGAACCTTGACGCCAATGACGCGGCCTTCGTTGTTGAGAATAAGGTCAGTAACGGCGCAGCCTAAATGCATGTCCACCCCGAGGTTTTTGGCTGCTTCAACGAGCGGACGAGTGATGCCGCCGCCGGTACTTTCAACGGTCTGCATGATACGGGGGACGCTGTGGCCGCCGAAGTGCTGAACGAAAGGTTTGTACTTAACACCGTACTTGACGGTGAAATCAAAAGCAGGACGAGTACCGTAAACAATGTTCTTCAGAAGATCGACGTGGCTCAAACCGCGGCCGGACTTAATCATGTCCTGGAGCATGAGTTCAGGAGAGTCCTTGATGCCTTCTTTTTCCTGAAGCGGAGAGCCGGCAACAGCGAAAGCCCCGCCGTTGATGGCAGAGTTTCCGCCGTAAGCAGGCATTTTTTCAAGCAGCATGACAGAAGCCCCTTTTTCTTTGGCTTCTAAGGCTGCGGCCAGGCCGGCAAATCCGCTGCCGATGACGATGACGTCAGCGACTTTATCGAATTTTTGTTGAGTTTGAGGAGCCGCGAATGCGAGACTTCCGAAAGCCGGAGCTGTGCAGGCTGCCGCTAATTTCAGGAAAGAACGGCGAGAAGGTGTGGTCTTCATATTTTCTCCAATGGATGTAAGTGAGTGAATTGCTTTTGATTAATCTCATTGCAAAGACCGTGCCAACTTTTTCGAAAATCTTAACTACTTGAAATTTAAGATAATTTCAAATTGCGTATTAATACGTAAAGATTATTAACGATATTTCGTGAGTTAAAATAGTATGAAATATCGTGAGTCACTAAATATCGTGAATAAAGACCTCCAACTCCCAGCGATCCTTGCGATCAATTCTTCGATTAACGCAGAAGAGTCACTATCTCGTGTTTTTGAGGTGCTTCAGGACTTTCTTGATGCGGACGGCGCTTTCGTAAATATCTTCGATGTTCAGAAGCACTCGATTGTGTTTGTGGCGCACTGCAGACGAAATGGCCTTTCTTCTCCGCTGGGTTCGGTTGAACCGCCCAGATCTCTTCGTCCGCTCAAAATCACTGACAAAGTTTTGAACTGCTCGGACATATCGGAAGATCGGTTCACTCAAAAAGTTCTATCTGAGTGCCTTCCCGATGTGAAGTCCTATCTGATGCTCTCGATGGACAAAGAAGATCGACACTTGGGTGTCGTCTGCTTTTACAGCTGTCGCTATGATCAGTTCAACGAAGCACAGCGCAATCTTTTGAAGTCACTTCATGACTCTTTCTCGTTAATGACATCCAACGCACTGAATTCCGTGCTTCTGGCAAACAACCGGGATTTAATTCACGAAAACGACGGCCTGAAGGATTGTGTAAGAGAAAGCCGAATGGCTTTGGTTAATCGCTTCACGGCGCGTACGCCCTCACTAAAAGAAATTACGGCGAAAGTGGAGAAGGTTAGTTCAACCGAGGTACCGATGCTGGTTTTAGGAGAAACGGGCTGCGGCAAAGAAGTGGTTGTGAACCTGATCCAGCAGCTCTCTAAGCGGGAATCCGGGCCGTTTGTGAAATTGAACTGCGGAGCGATTCCGGAGACCCTGATTGATGATGAATTCTTCGGGCATGAGAAGGGCGCATTTACGGACGCCAAAATCCAGAAGAAAGGCGTCTTTGAACGTGCTTGCGGAGGAACACTTTTCTTAGATGAGATCGGAGAGCTCTCACTTGCCGCTCAAGTGCGCCTCCTTCGCGTTCTGCAGCAGAAAGTCGTGACAAGAATCGGCGGCGTGCAATCAATTCCCGTGGATTTCCGATTAGTAGCCGCGACACATAGAGATCTCAAGGAGATGGCCAAAGAAGGCCGTTTTAGAAATGACTTGCTTTATCGCCTGAATTTGTTTCCGCTGCGAATTCCTCCTCTGCGGGAAAGAGCGGAAGACTTAATCCCGCTCACCGAATTCTTCCTGAACCGTCTGAGAAGTAAATACGGCATCTCTCAGCCTCTGGTTCTGTCGAAAAAATCTGTCGAGCAGATGCTGAACTACAAGTGGCCCGGCAACGTCCGTGAACTTGAAAACACGCTGGAACGTTCAGTCCTGACCTCTTCGGACTATCAAAACATTCGTGTCATCTTCGACGGAGAAGCCGGAGGATTAGGACCTGCGATGTCCGTCGTCTCCAATGAGCTGATTAAACTGGAAACCTTTGAGGCGATGCAGAAGCATTATTTCGAAGCAGTCCTGAAGGCAGCTAAAGGGAAGATTTCCGGCACCGACGGAGCTGCTGCTCTTTCAGGAATGCATCCCAACACGCTTCGAAGCAAGTTGGACAAGCTCGGCGTGACTTTTAAAGCGGTCAAGCCGGAACTCTAGGATCCGGCTTGATGACGATGAATTCGCTGACTAAACCGCTTTGCCTGTCAGTTCTTTTTCCTGCTTCGGCGTGAGTTCCGGCGCAAGTTTTTCGTCCACGATGCCGTTCCGCAGATCTTCCATCTCGGCCAAAGACTGAGGATCGTTCTGAGTTTTGTAAATCAGAATATAGGCGCCGGTCAGGAATGTTGCTCCCAACAAAAGAAGGTGCGTTAAATACGGGAAAGCAACGCCGGAAAGCGAGGCTCCGGCTTGAGAGACTCGAAGCATGGCAAATGCCCCCGCGGTCGTGGGGGAAAGCCATCCGAAAGCCTGCAGAGGCCAAGGAATATTTTGCCACGGATACAGGTTGCCTGAAATAAATACAAACGGGATCGAGGAAGGTACGACGATTTGAACAACAAATCGGTAGCGCTTCAAAAAGGCCGCGATGAGCAAGCCTAGGGAAGTAATGGCAAAGGCGTAGATCATTGAAACGACAATCGTGCCCGGCACGTTTTTGAATGAGTTCACCCCATGGAAGGAGAATGACTGCCCCTCGATAAACAGGATCCAGAACAGACTCAGAAAGAAAAACGGAGCGTACATGGCCAGAAAATACATCGGGTGGCGGGCGCCTAGGGCAAGAGGAAATGGATACTTTTTCTTCCAGAACCAGTCATTCATAAGCATTCCAATACCGCAGACGAAGACCGTTTGGAAAATGATCATGAAGACGATGGGAACGGTGAAATTGAGGTAGCCGTTGACCGTATTGAACATACTTTGAACGATCATAGACGGAGGGTTGTTTGCAGCTCGGGCAATTTCCGATAAGGGCACCCCGTGTTCCACGAGATGCGCACTGATAGATGCCGCTACGATTTTTTGCAGCGGTCCGCCCACACCGCTCATTGAACCGCGGCTCTTGACGATAAAGGCACCGTTGGTGACTAGGACTAACGCGGTCGGCACGTTGGTCAGCGTGTTGATCTCAAAATCCGGAGGAATAATTAAGATTGCGCTGATCCCTCCTTTGCGCATCAGGTTTTCGGCTTCGGGCAGGCTGGTTGTTTGCTGAGTGACCTGAAGGCTGGGAGAAGCCCTCATCGCCTGAGTCAAACGACGAGACAGTGCAGAATTATCTTGATCTACAGCTACGACGTTCAGATGATCAGGCAGCTGTTCCATGTAGGGCCAGCAGTAGTAGAAAGAATAGAAAAAGATCGCGAAGCAAAAAAAAGGAGCACAGGCGAGATTTGTGGTGCACTGCTTTAAGGTAAATAGGAAGCATTTCAGCAGGGATGGAAATTTAGAGTTCATGCTTTGCCTCCAAAATTTTTTCCTGTTTTGCAAACTTTCCGTACTTCCACTTAAAAATCGGTATGCCGATAACAAGAGGGATAAAAGCGAGAATCGCAAACGCTGTAAAAGTTGTTCCCATCTCCCAAATTTTTGCTCCCAGTGTCCACTGTTGAGTTTGACCCTCAATAAACCATGTTAGCGGCAGGCATTTACAGAACATCCGAGCCATTTCACTCATGGAATCCAGCGGCATGGAAAATCCCGTAAAGGGAAGCGCAGGAGCGGCATAGCCGGAAGTGACGACAAGGGCAAAACGCCAGTTTGGCGCGATACCCACAATTAACACTCCTGTGCATGCCATCACGGCCAAACACGCGGCGCCGCAGATAAACCAAATAAATAGGGATCCAGCCGGAGCAAAGCCTCCGAAACCGGCAAATAAGGCAATGTAGGAAGCAATGAGGAGAGAGTAGAAAAAAAAATGCGGGAGCAGTTTGCCGAACAATGCAGCGGTCACGCTTCCCTTTGCGGTATCAAACCAATCATTGATTCGGTATTGATAGTTCTCACGAACAATGGATGAAACGAAAGATAAGATGGCAGCAAGCATGATGACGCCCGGCACCAAGTTACTTCCCAGGAAAGCGAGGAAACTGAACTGCATGTTGCCTAGTGCATAGAAGTCGGAGTGCAGTCCTGTGACCAGCCTCTCGGCTCCTTTGACTCCGCTTGCGGTCAGCATTGAAGTTTTGATCATGCGCTCCTGCGAAATCGCTGTAGCCACGCTTGTTAAGTCCGCTTGAAGAGTTCCGGCAACCGCATAGCGATTCTCATCGAGATAAAGCACCATCGGGGCGCCTGCACCTTTCGTGACGTCTCGTGAGTAGCCGAAAGGAATCTCAATAAAACCGTAAATTGTTCCGTTTCTTAATGCCTTATCGGCTTCAGAATGGGAGGCGAAAGGAACGAGTCCGACGGAACGAGTAGCATCGATTTTTGAAATCACATCACGGCTTAGCTGTGAGTGGTCATTGTCGACAATGCCGGTTGGGACTTGAGTCACAATTCCGTTTCCGAGCAGCAGCCAGACAACTAAGACCCAAAAGATCGGAAGGAATCCGCAGACGATGATTTCCTGCGGTGTGCGTAAAAGCCGCTGAATTTCGCGCACTGCGACGGCGGCTGCCGCATTTAACCAGCCTAACGGAGAAAGCATTATCCGATCCTAATTCTTAAAACCTTCAACTAATACGCTCATACCCGGGCGCAGATGGTCAATTTTCTCGACAGGCCGGGCCCGGACCTCAAAAGTTTTCATGTCATAGCCGGAATCCATGCGTGTGCTTCTCCAGGTTGCGTAATTGGCACGCGGACTGATGTAGTAAACCTTGTAGTCGATCTTCTTATCTCCGAGGGCAGGAACATATGCATGCAAAACTTTACCGATTTCGATACCCGGCATATTTTCTTCGCGGATATTGAAGGAGGCCCACTGGTCATTTAAGTCGACCAAGGTAACGACAGGGAACCCGGCAGCCGCAATTTCGCCTTCAACCAAAATAACCTTATCTACTTGGGCGTCAAGCGGTGCGTTTAAAGTCTTATCCACAGTGAGGGATTCAACCTGTTTAACGCCGGCTTTGGCTTCTTCGGCTAAATCAAAAGCGGCGGATTTTTCCTGCTTGCGGGCACCGATTTCGGCAATGTCGTACATCTGTTTAGCAGCATCTGCTTGCTGCTTAGCGGCAATCCACTGAGTCTGGACTTCGTCATACTTTTGCTTGGAGACCAGACCGTCTTTGTAGAGTGCAGAGATTCGGTTATATGTCTTAAGGGCTAAAGCAGCTGCTGCCTGAGCGCGCTCCCACTGGGCACGGGCGGCTTGCTTTTCCTGAGGGCGTGCGCCTTCATCAACAAGGCTTTGTTTTGCCTGGGCAGCTCTTTCTTGAGCCTGGACCTGTTGAAGTTTTGCTTCAAGTTCCGGCAGACTCATCAGCGCAACCGGCTGATTGGCTTTAACAAAATCGCCCTCGGAAACTAAGACCTTATGGATGCGTCCCGGAACTTTTGAAGCGACGCTTATTGTGCGGGATTCCATTTGTCCCTGAAGAGGAGGAGCAGGCGGGAAGGCGGCTTTATAAATGCCCCATACAATAAAGGCTGTCAAGCCAAGCACAAAGACCAGCATGAGAATAACGCTGATTTTCGGAGCTTTGACTTCCTGTTTTTGAGAAGTCGGGGTTGTCTGCGGTTGAAGAGGTTTATTGTTTTCTTCCATGATTAATTTTCCACAATCACTTCGTGCTTGTTGACGGCATTCATAAATTCGCTCATCTGACCGGCGATGGCATGTAGCATGGCGTAATTCGATACAAACTCAAACGCTGCGACCCGGCGTCCGACTTCTGCTGCAAAAAGCTGATTACGAGCCTCGTTAACATCAAGCGCGGTCGCCAAGCCTTCGTCGAAGCTCTTGGATTTGAGTTTTAGGTTCTCGGAAGCTAGCTTCACGGTAGAGGCGCTTAATTTATATTGATTAATGGCGTTTTGTGTTCTTAACCAAGCGACTTCCACGCCGGTTCTGACTTGGTTGATCGCTTCGGCTTTCCCGGCTTCGGCCTGCCTGACTGTTGCTTCAGCACTGCGGATGCTGGCTCTTCTGTCTTTAGCATCCCAAAGTGTAATGTTGACGCCGACACCGCCGATCCAGTTCGGCTCGACAAGCGTTTGGTAATGCTTAACAAAGTTGTAGGTTCCGAATGCAAAAACCTGCGGCATCCAAGCGCCTTTAGAAGCCTTGACGCCTTGCTGGGCTTGATCGGCCTTGGCCTGAATGACTGCGATCTGAGGGTTGGAGGCCAATGCAGTATCCACCCAATACTTCAAAGGTTCGAGCGGACGGTTCAGAACAAAAAGCGGCGTCGTCAACTTTCCGAACTCTTCATCTCGGAGCAGTCGAGCCAGCTGGAGACGGGCAACCTTAGCGTTGTCTTTGGCTTTCAGGTATTCGCAGTTTCTATTGTCTCGCTGGACTTGGACGGACATTCTTTCGATCTTGCTGATCATTCCCTGCTTTTCAAATTTCTTCGCTTTGGCAAGTTCCCGATCCTGGTGGTTCAGCATGTCCTTTTGGAGCCTTTCAACCGAGAGCGCTAATTGTGTTCCGAAGTAATAACCCGCAAGCTGAGCGTCTAAATCTTCGCTGTCGGCACGCTTTTGAGCCTCCGCTTCATCAACGGCGTATTTGCTCGCATCCTGCATGGCAGAAATTTTTCCGCCGGTATAAATCGGCCAAGTTGCGGTTGCTGCGACACGAGGCCCGTTCAAGGACATTTTTTCGTGCACTCCGACTGAGAAAGATCCGGGAAGCTGGATTGGAAGCGGGGCGCCAGCCAAAGGATTCGGGATCGATTTATCGATATCGATTTTCTTCTGTCCGGCAATTTGCATCGCCTGCAGGGTTACGGTTGGGCCGCCCAGAGTTTCCAAAGATTTCTGAGTTTCTCGTTTGCTTTGGACTTGTTCTTCGCTGGCTTTGAGCTTGTCGCTTCTCTCATAAAGCCAATCGCGTGCGACAGGAAAGCTCAGGGGCAATGCGGCGGAGCATTGCTGAGCGGCGCAGAGCGCGAGTGCGGCAAAAGCTAATTGAATAGGTTTGTTCATCGAATTATCGAATTATGGAATTCAAAAGCGCATGAATAACAGGATTGTAACTGCCCGGCTGAATGTTTGTTCAGAATTGTAAGCAATAAGGGAGCAAGAACGTCTCGGAATAACCTCCCTAATATCAGGGATAGTTGTCTTTGATAACTTTTGACTATGAAATTACTTAAATGGATGGAAGCAAAGGCAAATTCACTATGGAAATTTAGATCTTTGAGGCTAAAAGCTTTATGCAGGTTTCGTATGAAGTCGGAAGTTCCCGCTCTGAGCAGGAGATCAGTACGAGAAAGCGAATTACCTTTGTTACTTGCAACGCTTTCTTTCAAACTACAAAAAACGCCTCTTTCGTGCTTAATTTGCACCGAGTTCTTACAATCTTTAATAAGCAGCCGGAAGACGATCAGAACTACGCCTACATTCAACTCAAGGAGCAAAATGATTAACAGCCAATGGAAAGCACTTCACCTGGGACGATGGGAGCTTTTGTTCAAAATTATGGACGAAGGCTCCATTACGCGTGTTGCCGATATCGAAAATCTTCAGCGCTCTCAATTATCTCGAATGGTTTCAGGACTGGAAGAAGAGTTAGGCGTGCAACTAATGGAACGGCGAGGAAAACGTCTGAACCCCACCCAAGCTGCACTTGAACTTCGCTCGAAAATTGAACCTCATATTGTGAGGGTGCGTCGGGCACTGGAGAAGACCTCGGAACTCGAAGAAGGCGACAAGGGAAGCATTCGTTTCGGTGCAATGCCCGGATTCCTCCAGACTCAGGTTGTTCCATTGATTGCCGAATTTCAGCAGCTGCATCCTCAAGTTACTTTCGATGTCATCGGGGACGACAATCCAAAGGCGTTCATGGGCGGAGAATGCGATTTGATGCTGTATTACGGCCCCGTCAATGATGCCAACCTTGTGGAAAACTGGGTCACTCGATCATTATTCGTTCCATGCGCCTCGCCCAAATATTTAGAAAAGGCCGGTTATCCCGAAAATCCGGACGAACTTTCCGATCATGCAGGTGTGGTCTATACGGGCCGAGTCAGGCCGCATTCGGAAGTTTTGGTTAAGAACGGTCGGCAGCAGACTTTTCGCTGGAAGTCGATGATTCGGTTCAACAATATTTTGTTGGCAAAAACTGCGGCAGTTGAAGGCTGCGGCATCGTTCTTGATATGCCGCTTCATCATTGTTTCGAAGAGGTGATGAACGGACAGCTTATCCCGATCCTCAACGGCTGGCAGATTCCGAATCTCGATAATTACATCGGTTCAACGTTAGCAGCCTCTAAATTGAGACGAGTTCAGATGTTCATCGATTTTTATGTCCGAAGAAGAAGAGAAATCGAAGGCGAACAAAAGAGGCGTCTGCAGGAAAAATATAACTTCATTATTTAGAAGATTCGGGTTCCTCAAACGATAAGAAGTCGGAACGTTAATGCTAGGTTGTCTGCACAGATGAAAAAGAAATTAGAAACAGTTCAAATCTGGTCGAAAAAAGGCCTCTCGGATCTTTCCGGCGAAACATACTTCGCTAGGAGACGGGCTTTGCTGAACGGCATTTCTATGATTAACCGTCTTCAGTTTTTTAAACCCGAAGACGAAGTTGCAGCGCTGCAATTAATTGAAATATTGGAGCAAATCTCTCGTCTTAAAGAAACGCTGTTAGCGGCTTGTCGGGCTGCAGAAACCTTATCGTCTGCCGACAGCAAAATTGCTGCAGAGAAAGTCTTCATTCTTGAAACGATAGACAGCGCTGAAAAAGCTCTTCAGAAAGTAAAGGAAAACCTACAAGAAGCTGCTGAACAAAAGACAATTCTTTCAGATAAGCTCGACCGCTGGCTGCAGCAGCAAAAGCGCTTTAAAGAAGTTAAGCCTTGGCTGAAGTTTCCCGTTGAGGCCTTAGAAGAAGAACGGTTGATTCTCGGACCGTTGTTTTCGTTGTATACGCATCTCAAAAGCAGTATTCGAACGAACGTGACACTGCCGGACGGAACCGTAAAAAAATCTACGCCGTCTGTTGCTAACTTTGCAGTCAAAAACACTTCGGATCCGGAACTGAGAACTTTGTTCTTCAACGCTTTGTCTGCTTGTTTTGCGACAAATTCTTCCATGTTCTGCGATATCCTTAATGCCGTAGCCGGTGCGCACTTACTCAGAGCCTCCAGGCTCGGCATGAGTACGCTTGACTACGCATTGGTTATCGAAGGCCTGGATAGAAAGAGCTTCGAAGCAATGCGCAGCGCATTTTCTAAGAAGCTGTCTGAGATTCGCGAATGCCTTCGGTTTGCAGCTCCCTATATCAATCAAGGTACAAATCGTCCGGAGTCTCCCACGATTCCGGTGGCACTATTAGGGTCAGCACTTCCGCATCTTGAAGGGCCTGAATCTCTGAAGACACTTGACGGAACGCTAAAGGAAATCACAGAGGCCGTCGAACCTTACTTTCCTGAGTTTCGAGATTTCATTGAGCTCTGCAGACAAGGTCACTGGCTGGAGACGCATAATTATTCGGCCGGCTCAGGAGGCGCTTGGTGCGTTGAAGTTCCTTACGACAAAGCGGTGGCGATATACGTTGATTACCAGCCGAATATCAACCGATCCTTTGAAACAGCCCATATCTTGGGCGACGCGTTTTTTAGATACTCGATCAGTGATCTTCCGATGCAGGAGAGAAGACTTTCCGAAACCCGATATGAACTTATCGGTCGTCTTTTTGAAGAGCTGTTCCTGAGGAGACTGGTGCAGGAAGCTTCTTCGCCTCAAGAAAAGGCTGCCGTGCTTTGGCATGGTTTGCGGCGAGTCATGATTAATTTGATCGAGATCCCGTTTAGATTCAGACTTGCAGAAGAGGTCTTTGAAGCGCGGAAAAACGGCTATCTTTCCGTCGAATACATCAATAAACTGACCAGAAAATGCTGGAGTGACTGCTACGGTGACACGGTTGAAGGCGTAGACCAGTACATGTGGGCCAGGAAGCCGCATTTCTACAACGTATATAACGCAGACTCACCGCACCACGATTTTCAATACACCGTCGGTTTCCTCTCTGCCAATATGATGCTGAAGAAACTGGAAGAAGTGGAAAAAACGGAAATTCCTCGTATCGGTAAATCGGTGCTTTTGGATAATGCCACCTTGCCGTACGAGGAGATTTTCACGAAGAATTTCGAAGCGGACATCGAATCTGAAGAATTTTGGACGAACGCCATTGAAGAAGCCCTCCATCCTCTTCGCAGCATTCGTCCATACGTCGGTGAGTTAAACCGACCTCAGCGCTAAGTACGCCGATTTCTTCTTGCTAGAAATAATGTGAAAGTCCGAGTGTTCCGTAGAATCCTCTCGGTTTAACCGATTGATCCCCGGATTTGTATTTTGCTGCCGATGCTCCGATAGCACTGTACAAACGTGTCGTTTTAGAGAAGGGATACTGATAACCAAGAGCAATGAAGCCGCCGTCAGCTTTCAGCTTCTTTGAGAGTTCATCGGTTTTGGCATGGATATAGCCGACAGCACCTAAGACTTTTCCACCCATCACCGGCGTGGAGAAGCCGAGAATGATGTTCTCACCTTCCAATCCGTCGAGTTTTTTCATTTGAGCAGAAGTGATGCTTCCGATGCCGTTATCCTTTAAAGCACTATAGGAAGCGGTTCCAAGCGCATCGGCATTTTTGAAATACTGCAGGGAAAGGTAAGCGGTTGCCGCAGAAAACTTCCAATTTCCGCCGGCCGTAATACGCCACATGTCCTTGGGGCTTCTTTTTTCTGTGGTCAATGCTTCGTTTACTCGTTCAAATAAGACAACCGTCTCGGCTGGTCCTCCTTTCCACGTCACACCCAATCCAAAATAATGATTGGAGGTCGAGCGGTTTTCTTTACCTTCTTCACCCATCGAGTATTCTGTTGTCAGCTGAAGTCCTCTGTATTCCGGAGAACGGTAAGTAAAGGCGTTGTCAAAACGGGAGGCAGGCATCTTGCCGTAGACGATGTTTTGGTTGCCGAGCTCCCAAATACCTGTTCCGAACGGGTTGACGTTACCCAGCATATTGAAGCTTCCGCCGTCGGTGCCGAGGATTGAAGAGCGCCCGGCCGCCAATGTACCGAATGGAGAGACAATCTGAAGAGTTGCTTCACGGCTGAAGGCGAGTCCTTCGGTTGCTTCGGCACCGGTGTCAGCGTCAAAGCCATTCTCTAATACGAACTTAATTTTGTAGCCGCTGCCTAAATCTTCTTCTCCTTTGATACCGATACGATTGGACGTACCGGCGCCGGTAACCATCTGAGCATTGTTCTCTTTTGAACCGAAACCGTCATTGATTCTTGAAATACCGACGCCGAGGTCGATGCGTCCGTAAACAGTGACAGAATCCTGAGCGGCTGCAGCAGAGCCGAAAGCAAGGACGGAAAGAAGGGCTAATGTGAGTTTTTTCATGTCGGATTTGATGTTGAGTTAAACAAGAAGGAGAGTGAAAGCAATAGCCGTTAAGCTCACCGGTGCTGAACGTTTAATGACTTCGAGCGGAGAAGTCCCGGCAATGCCTGCGATAAGGATGACGCCGGCTGCAAGCGGAGAAGAAACACGGCCTAACGTTGCGGACAAGCAGGTTAAGAAGCCTAAGTCCTGGATCTTCATACCGAATTCGGCTGCATGAGGAACGACGGATTCACAGAAGGCAAATGCTGCAGCGTTACCGGAGCCGGTCATTACGCCGAGAATGTACGGACCGAAGGATCCGCCGAGCTTGGCAATTTCGGAAGAATCTTTAAGGAAGTCGATGAAGCCGGAAACCACGCCGCAGCTTCTTAAGCCGGCAGCAAAGACGCCTGCGGCAATAATTAAACCGATGATGCTGCCGTAGCCGGATCCCATGCCGTCAAAGAATTTTTTAACAAGTTCGGCAGGATTGCTGCGTGTGACGAAGATGACATAGATGAAACCGATCAGCATGGCGGTTGCAACACTCATCTTTACTTTGGGAAACCAAAGCGAGATGACAAAGAGCAGCACGACCGGAAGGAGAGGAGCAAAAGCCTTGAGAAGGTTGGGATGCTGGGGAAGTTCCGGAAGAGGCCGGATGAGTCCTTTTTCGTTAATGGACTGCTGGAAGCCGCCTTTTTTGTAATCGCCGAAGATAAAACAAATCGTGGTTAAAGCAACAATGCACAGGCCGAAAAGAATCAGGATGTTGAAGGAAATGTGGTTGATCTGTTCCATCACCGGAATACCGGCTAACTGAGCGACCAGAATGTTATCTGTTGATCCCGGAGACCAATAATTCGGAAGTGTGGCGGAAATAATGGCAGCAGCGGCGATCGCCGGTCTGAAGCCTGCTCGGAGCATAAGAGCGATGAGTGTCGGGCCGATGGCTGCGCATAAGCCGGCAAGGGAACCGATCGCCAAGGAAGCCACGCCCGTCACGAGCATGCAGCACGGAAGAAGCAGAATACCGAGTTTGTTAAGCGGCTTGGTAAGAAGGCTGACCAAATGAAGGTCGCATTTAGTTAAAGTAACGCATGCCGCAAAACCCATGGAAGAGCAGATTGAGATAATTAACGCTCGATTTGTCATGGACTTATCGAACTGTTCGAAGGCAGCCATCGGGTCCAACGAACAACAACACATAACTAAACCGGCGAGCAGCAGGACCAAGCGTGTTTCATAACGCTTAATAAGTCCGTAAATAGTTGCAATGACGGCGGCCAAAGCAATCCAAGCGGAAAAGGACATTTTTACCTCGTTGAGTGGAGTGAACGAGGTCATGTTAAGGATGTAACGGAAATTTACAAATAAGCAAATTCAAGTAAATCAATTGGGATATTCACTAATTTCAATCAAAAATTCCTGTTGATTTTTATGTTTTTATCTATATGAAAAATAAGTAAAAAACTTAAAAAATATTACTTTAGTAGTAGGTGGTTCTACTTATAACATTATCTTGTTTTTACGAAAATAATTCGTTTTGTTCAAGTTCAAATTCTCATCGAAAAATGTCAACAAAAAAATTCCCAAATTTAGTTTCTCAATTTCTTCAATACGTGAAGTTCGAAACCCAATCCTGCCGAGAAAGTCAGGATGAGCCCTCTTCTCCGAATCAGCTTAAGATGGCTGAGTTTTTAGTGGAAGAGCTCAAGTCTTATGGTCTGGAAGACGCGCATATCGGCAAAGGAGGTGTTGTTTATGCTTCGCTTGACGCCGCAAAAGGCTTCGAGGATTGCCCTGCCATTGGTTTGATTGCTCATATGGACACCTCACCGGATGCCCCAGCAGTCAATATCAAACCTCAAATTATTCAAGTCGAGACCGGTGATGTGCTTTTGAATCCGGAAAAACAAATCTATTTCCGAGAAAACGATTTTCCTGAGATTAAGAAGTATGTTGGTCAGGAAGTGATTTTCACCGATGGAACAACTCTTTTAGGCGCAGATGATAAAGCCGGCGTTGCCGCTATTACGGCTTGCATGGCCTATCTCAAAGATCATCCGGAAGTTACACACGCTAAGATATGTGTTGCATTCACGCCCGATGAAGAGATTGCTAAAGGAACCGTGAATTTTGATATTCCGCGTTTCGGCGCTGATTACGCTTATACCTTTGACGGCGGCGAAATCGGTACGTTAGAGACTGAGAACTTTAATGCGGCAACCGCCATGGTGACAATTAAAGGTGTGGTAGTCCACCCGGGCCTTTCTAAAGACAAAATGGTTAATTCCATCAAGCTAGCCTCTCGGCTGATAGGCGCTTTCCCTGAAGAACAGGCTCCGGAAACTACCGAAGGTTATGAAGGCTTCATTCATCCTAATAAGATTGAAGGAACTGTTGCGGAAACCTCCGTCCGAATCTTGATCCGCGACCATAACAAAGAAAAGTTCGAGGCAAAGAAGACTCTGCTGAAAGACTTGACTCGAAAACTTGCAGAAGAAGAATCGCGAGCAGATATCTCCTTAACAATTAAGGATAGTTATGAAAACATGCGTCCGTACCTTGAGAAGACACCCAAGGTTATGGAAATCGTTAGAGAAGCCTATCGCCAGGCGGGCATGACCCGGGAAGAGCTGGAGCAGAATCTCGGCACCATCGCCCACTCCGGCTCCCTCGACTTCAAAAAGGACAACAAGGACGAAGCTCGTCTCTCTGTTCGCGGCTTGCCTTGTCCGAACGTTTTCACAGGCGGGTTGAATTATCACAGCGTCTATGAATGCATTCCCATTCCGTCGCTTGAAGCAGCTGCAGAAGTTGCATTGAGTTTGGTCAAACTGTCGGCAGAGGTCAAGACATTGAAATAGATACGTTTTAGGTAGTAGTCCTTCCTTTTCAGAGATCTTAGGAAGAAGTTTTGGCTCCTTTTTCTAATCGAAAGAGGAGCTCTTTTTTTGGAATTCAAATGCAAAAAGCCGAGCATAGAACCTTCCGTCTCTCAGCTATCCTCAAACAGTCAGGACAGCGTATCCTCCGAAACGGTAAAAAGACCAAGGAGGTCGGTAGTGCGCGAAGACTCTCTAATGACTCATGATCAGATGGTTGCAAAATGGATGGAAAATCCTGAATTTCGAAAGGTTGTCTTTGAGCTTGATGCACAATATGCCGCTTTGTACAAGGCTTTAACGAAAGGCAAGCCCAATTGTTTGGAGCAGGCCAACGACACAAGAAAACGAACACCATTCCATTCCGTCCTCCAGCGTCCGGAAAGGCGTGCTATGGAGGACAAGCATTAGCTTTAGAAGATTTGAAAAGGCATCTGCATTATTGAAAATTTTCAAACGGCAAAAAACAAGCTGCTTGGCCATGTCTTCCAAGCAGCTTGAAAATCAATTGTCGCTAAGGAGCAGTGGTTAGCTCATTGCAAACATCAGCAGCGTAACAACGATCAAAGCGACGATCGCCGGGATGGCTGTACGTTTAACCACTTCCATCGGGTTGACGCCTGCGATACCGGCCAGAATGATGACGCCGCCTGCAACTGGAGACATAGAACGTCCTAAACCTGCTGCGATCTGAGCAACTGCACCGAGTTGAACAATGGTCAAACCGAAGTCAGCGGCATTCGGTGTAATTGCCTGGTTGAAGGCTAAGGCGGCAGCGTTGCCGGAACCGGAAATAGCGGCCATTACGAAGGGACCTGCAGCGGCAGCGAACATGGCGACAGACTGAGAACCTTTCATCGCATCTACGAGAGCGCCGGTTAAGCCGATGGCTTTCATGCCCGAGGCAAACATAGCAGCGGCCGCAATCAGGATAACTACGTCGCAGAAACCGTCACCGGCACCGCGGCAGAATTTCTTGGAAGCATCGCCGATTTTTTGTTTATTGACTAAAGCAACGATCAGGCCGATGGCTGTACCGATCAGCATGCAGACGGGAACCGAGAAAGCCTTTGTCGGGAGAACGCCGACCTGTTTGGAAGCAAGAACCAGCAATGCAAGCGGAATAATCGGGATGATGGCTTTGATAGGGTTGACCTTGAAGTCTTTCTGGATTTCTTCGCCTTCGGGAAGTTCTTTGACGATTTCCGTTGATCCGACGCCTTCTTTCAAGACGATGCAGATAATCGTCAGACAGATGGCAGCGACCAGTGCACCGATAGCGCAGGGGAGAGCTTCCTGCATAATCACGATCATTGCATCCGGAGCCGGAATTTCTTTGGCTTTAAAGGCAATGTCGGCGATCTGAGGGTTGAACATCAAGCCGGGGCTGACGACGGAACCCCATGTTCCGATGAAGACGGCAGCGGCAGCCATCACCGGACGAACTTTCAGGGCGATTAGTGCCGGAATAAGAAGGACACCGACTGCGGCAGCAATGCCTGCCGCTGACGGCAGCACGATGTTTAGCAGCCAAGTAATGATGACGGCGCCGGGGATGACAATTACCGGAACGCGAGCCAATGGTTTAACCAGAAGATTTACCAAATGGTCTGAACATTTGGTAAAAGTCATGACGTAACCGAAACCCATCACGGTAACAATGGTCGGAACCAGGCCCCCGTTGACTAATTGTTTAACGAAAGCATCCACAGCGGCAGAGACTCCTCCGTTTGTGCCGACAACAACTTGTCCGATGAACGCCATCACCAAGCCGGACAAAGCTAAAACCAAACGCGCTTCGTAGTTCTTGTAAATAAGATAGAACGTGACAACGACGATTGCTAATCCAATCCAGATCATAATTTTTTCTCCTGAGATTTATTGTTGAGAAGTTTTTCGAATGCTTCGTCGAGCGCTTTATCGCTGTTTGCTAAAGCATTCCTCCATGCGCGGAGACGTTGTTCGTCTTCTTCTAATCGTATGGCGATTTCGTCCAATCCTCTACGTACGTTAGCCGGGGCCGGAGAGCCCGTTCCGACATCCGACTGAACGGCATGTTCCGGAGAAAGAACTGTACGAAATTCTTCCTGTGTAAGTTCAAACGGAAGTCGTTTGTCTTCAAGCTGCTCGGTGACATTGCCGAAGATTTCTTTTGCGGCTTCAAACGGGAAGTTGTCCGGATGGAGATCCCGTGCTCTGGCATAGGTCACGATTTGACTTGCGAAGGTGTGACCGATACGGAAAGGAATTTCGAATTGTCGCTGTAAGGCCTCGGCAAGCGCCATCGTGGTTGTCCAATCGCTGTTTAGCTCCTCGAGACTACGAGCAGGATTGACCTTGAGCAAAGAGAAAGCCTGTTCCATCAGTTCCAGCATTTCGACACCTTTGACGAACACACCGGAGCAGTCTTCCAACACGCTTTCTTTGTTGTCGTACATACCGAGCTGTAAGTTATGGGCTCGTAAAAAAGATGTCTGCATAGCGCCGACAACGTCGCTTGCTGTCCCTCGAGTTTTATTGAGAATGCCGGGATTGCGTTTTTGCGGCATCGCTGAAGAGCCGTAAGCGGCGCCGGAATCCAAGAGCAGCCAAGGACGTGTCTGTGAATATTGCTGCGCGAGGTCTTGAACGAGTGTGCCGATTCGGATGGCCACATTTGCGGCATTCGAAGCAGCCTCCAGAGGAATGTCAAAGAGGCTGATTTGAGCGGCATCCAGACCGTTCGTGATGGGCTTTTCAAACCCCAATAATTCAGCCAAGCGTTCGCGATTCAACGGCCAGCTGGAGCAGGCGAGCACAGCCACGCCGAGTGCAGATTGATTGATGCGTTTGTAGCTTTCAATGATTCGGTCTGAGTCTCTTTGGAAGGATTCCAAAAATCCCCAAAGATAGAAGGCCAAAGTGATCGGCATAGCCTGGACGCCGTTGGTGTACGCCGGAATGTATGTTTCGATATTTTCTCGAGCGATCGACAGAAGTCTTGTCCGCAGTTTGTTTAGTGCTTCATAAAAATCCAAAACTGCTAAGCGCAGACGAGCCTCATTCAATGTCGTGAACATGTCTTGGCGGCTTCGTCCTGTGTGAATGAGCGTAGCTTCTTCACCGCAGGATTCGATCAGCATTTTTTCCAACGGCATGATGTCTGTGAGGCGAGGAGCGCCCGGCAGATTTTGAAGATCTTCTGCGTGTTTTTGTGCCGCAGCGATTCTTGGGACAATGTTTTTATCGATAATTCCTTCCTCTGCCAGCATTACCAAGGAGGCGCGATTCAGACGGTTTTGCCAATAGGCCCAGTCTTTGGACTCAGCCTCTTCGCTGGTCGCTTTGAAATCATCCTTTCCCCAAGGTGTGACACGAAGTGTCATTTAAACTCTCCATAAATGATTGCGATACTTTGAGTCTAGGCTTCTTTACAAATTGTAAGGAGAGTGTTTTTGCATAGATATACGTTCAAATAACGCACGTATAAAAATATACAAGACGATATTTGGTCTAAATGATTTGGATATAGGAGATCTAATTGGAAATTGAAAATTTACTTATACAATAACAGCACGAATATTCGTGTTGTAATTGCAAATTAAGGGAAAGACCTTATTATTGTTATTTCGATATTTCCAGGTTAATAATTTTTGCCCACAAACAAAAAATCCTCCCGCAAATAGCGGGAGGATCGATACTAAAAACTGACTAAGTTGCGATTACTTTAGAACTTCAATCGGAGCATCGACTTCGTATTCGGTCTTGAGAAGGTCCTTGTCGACTTCGACAATTAACTTCACGGTGTTTTCGGGCTTGACGTTCTGACCGTTCCAATACTTACGGTCGATTTCAAGTTCGACGGTGCCGGTGGCATCCTTGAACTCGTACTTGTCACCTTGAACGTTCCGTACAATGTTGCCTTTCAAGATCAAATGAGCGTCATCAGGGAGCGTTTTTAGCTGAGTAACCGTACCTACTTGAGTGGCGCCGGGGCCGGTGAATCCGCCCGTTTGAGCCATAGCCGGAGCGGCGGCAAAGACAGAAGCTAAAGCAACTGCAGATAATACTTTCTTAACCATTGGTGTCTCCCTAAATGTATTGGCTTCAGCCTAAACCTTCCATTCTGGAGTGGTTAAATTCTTCTCGCGTAATGAGTACGTTGAGTTGTTCTAGAGGGGGATGATTGAGGCCAGTTTATGCGAGTAAGAGCTGAGAGCTCTGTTATTCCATTCGACCTGTCTATTGTGGCTCCAGACAAAATTACACGCCTTGAGCAGGCGTGTAAGAGGTATCAAAAATTTTAAATTTTTCGATTAATCGAACAAGGCTAAGACACCGGATAAAGGCGCAAAGTCAAAAGCTTGTTTGGCGTGCGGTCTAACCTTTGGTTTTGCGTGCCATGCAATGGAAAGTCCGGCAGCTTCCAGCATAGGAATGTC
>OMGK01000658.1_pt1 | contig 22932 bp, 10 predicted proteins | sample 1645881 | NCBI WGS metagenome assembly OMGK01 (sample SAMN00849303, study PRJEB25192) | human gut metagenome
TAACTTTTGTTTAACTTAATAATTAAAGTATGAAAGACAGAAAGAATTCAAGTCTGTTACGTCGTTTGGAGAAGTTCCAGCGGCTTTTCTTCGTTGCTTTGTTATCCGTATTGGCTGTAGGGGCCTTTGCACAGAGCAAAACCGTTTCGGGTACTGTCCTTGACAAGACAGGTGAGTCTGTAATCGGTGCCAGTGTGGTGGTGAAAGGTACTACCAATGGTACTATTACTGACTTTGATGGTAAGTTCACATTGACCAATGTTCCGGAAAGTGGAACTATTGAAATTAGTTTTGTGGGGTACAAGACAGTAAATGTTGCGGTGAAAGGACAATCTACCATTAAAGTAATTTTGGAGGAAGATACAGAAACATTAGAGGAAGTGGTAGTGGTTGGTTATGGTGTTCAGAAAAAAAGTGATGTGACTGGTGCTTTGACCCAAGTAAGTTCCAAAACGATTCGTGAGCGTCCCGTTCAGAATGCTTTACAGGCTATGCAAGGAAAAGCTGCTGGTGTACAAATCACTTCAAATAATCGTCCGGGTGAGTTGGGGGATGTTCGTATTCGTGGTAGTCGTTCTTTGAATGCAAGTAATGATCCTCTTTATGTGATTGATGGTATTCCTATGTCTGTTGGCTCTATGGCAGATGTCAATCCTAATGATATTGAGTCCATGGAAATTTTAAAAGATGCTTCTGCTACTGCTATTTATGGTTCGCGTGGTGCTAATGGAGTTATTCTTATCACAACTAAAAAAGGTAAAACAGGCAAGGTGACTATTAATTATGATGGTACAGTATCTTTTTCTAAGATTCATTCAATGACAGATTGGATGAATTCTGGTGAATTGATAGACTGGAACCGTCAGGCCAATGTCAATGCGGGAGCTTATACTGGTAAGTATGGTAATGCTCCAGATCCTGATATTGATGGTGATGCTTATTTTGGGGGTGTTTCTCAGTATCCTTATCTACGTCCTGTTTTTAATGCTGCTTTTCAATTTAATGCTGATGGAACTCCTGTATTACGTGATGCAACACAATATGAAAAAGAAGTATTAGGATATGCTGATAGAGTTCCTGTTTATAATTCGGCTAATATTCCTACTACTCCTTGGACTGATTATGTAACACGTACTTCATTGACACATAATCATCAGATTTCATTATCGGCTGGTACGGAAAAATCAAAGTTATATATGTCTTTGGCATATTTGGATCAGGAATCTCCGATGAAAGATCAGGATTATAAACGTTATACAGTTAATATGAATGGTGAGATTCAGGCTACAGAGTTTTTGAAGGTGGGGATGGGTATCAATGCTAGTCATTCTATCAAAAATTATGGTATTGTCAGCAACTTTTCGAATACAACAGCTAAAGATTCTTATGGTTTGGCTACCAGTTTGATGCCATATGCTCCAGCTTTTGATGAAAATGGAAAAATATTAAGTCCGGATGATGGTCCGTCACGACATAATGTGTTGCTTAATATTGATGAAGCTTTGAATGAAACCCGTTATTATGGTTTTATGCTCAGCTCGTTTGCAGAGTTGGATTTTGGTAAGATTTGGACTCCATTAGAGGGGGTAAAATGGCGTACTAATTTCGGAACGCAATATCGTAATTCTCGTGAGGGAAGTTATTATGGAGATAAATTTACTAATCCTTTGGGATATGCTTCTACCGAACCGAATGTAGCTTATAACAATCATAACCAAAAACTTGCATGGACATTGGAAAACATGATTTTTTATAACAAAACATTCAATAAAATTCATACTGTTGGTTTGACGTTGATGCAGTCGGCTGAATATTATCGTACGGAAGGTTTGGATGCACGTGCTTATGAATCTAAATTCCCTACAGCTTTGTGGTATAGTATTGGTGATTCTAATAAAGCTAAATTGGGTGCTGGGTCATCCTTTAACGAGCAACAGCGTGCTTCTTATATGGCCCGTTTAAACTATAATTTGATGGATCGATATTTGTTAACTGTTACTGGGCGTTGGGATGGTGCTTCTATGCTGGCAGCAGGAAACAAATGGGATTTTTTCCCATCAGCAGCTTTGGCATGGAAAATGAATGAAGAGAATTTTATGAAAAATATTGGTTGGTTGAATTCTTTGAAATTACGTGTGGGCTATGGTGTAACAGGTAATGCTTCTATTAACTCTTATCAGACTGCAGGATCTATGGTATCCCAATGGGCCAATAAACCTTTTGGACAGGGTGGAATCACGACTAATACGACTGGTGCTAAAGCCTCGGTATTGCCTAATCGTAATTTAGGTTGGGAAAAGACAGCTTCTACCAACTTTGGTGTTGATTTTGGTTTCTTGAATAATCGTATTACTGGTAGTGTGGAATATTATATAGCTAATACATCAGATTTGTTGTTGAATCGTTCTATTCCTCTGATGACTGGTTATACTCAAATTTTGACAAATGTTGGTAAGACACAGAACAAAGGACTTGAGATAACTTTGTCAACGACTAATATTCAGACGGAAGATTTTACTTGGAAAACTGACTTTACTTTTTCTACTAATAGATCCAAAATCGTAGAATTGGCTGATGGTAAGGTGGACGATCCTACCAATGGTTGGTTTATTGGCAAACCTATGGATGAGATTTGGACATATAAGTACGATCGTTTGTGGCAGGATACTCCTGAGGACAGAAGAATGTTGGCTATTTATAAAGCAAAAGGAAATGGTATTACTATGTTCCCTGGTATGGCTAAATTAGTAGACCAGGAATTTATAGAGGTTCCGGAAGGTACGGAAGGATCAAAAACAGTGACATTGGAAGATGGATCAAAAGTGACTTATATGGATAATGGTTTTGGCAAGTTTGACAAGGATGATTATCATTTCCAAGGTTCGTTTACTCCGAAGTGGGAAGGAGGTTTTACTACTACATTCATTTACAAGAATTGGCAGTTGAATGCTTTCTTTTACGGACGTTTTGGTAATATGTATTATGGATTGATGCAAACTTTATGGACGTCGGGTAGAAAATGATACATGGAGTCCTGAAAATACAGATGCTAAATTTCCACAGCCACGTGCTGGAGGAGAATCATTTACCGATTATAAAGAATATATGAATTATACCAAAGGAAATATGGTGGCTGTTCGTAATATTGCATTATCTTATACTTTCCCGGAAAAATGGCTGGGTAAAATTGGTGCCAATAGTTGTCAGATCTATGGTCAAGTATTGAATCCGTTTATTTGGGGTGGTGATTTAGTAAAAGCTGGAATTAATCCTGACGATACAACTGGTTGGGGAGCTGAAGGTGGACGCAGTAACGGTACATATAAATATATTGGCGGCCAAACTAATAATACAGTATTGACCCGTAGTTTTGTAATTGGTCTGAGACTTGGATTTTAATTATTAAAAATAGAGATGTAAATTATGAAAAAGTATATATTGTGTTCTGTAATTGCATTAGGAAGTCTTTCTTGTACTGACAGTTTTTTAGAAGAAAAAATGGTTTCTACCATTACGCAGGATTATTTTGAAACAGAGCAAGGATTGGAACAATTGATTGTAGGGACTTACGATGCTTTGCGTGTGACTAAACAGTATGAACAAGGTCCTTCCACTTTTATGTCTGGTGTGGATAACTTTACAAATAAGACTCCTAATCGTGGCATGTATTCGCCTAGTGAGTGGAATGCTACTGGGCGGTTTGCTAATTGGGCAAATTCTCTGTGTGGGGAGAATTCTAAATCACTGTTGGGATTTTATCCGATTATTAATAATTGTAACCGTGCCATATTGTCTATTCGTGAAGGAAAGGCATTGGGTAAGTTTGCTACTGATGCGGAGTATGCAGCGAGGTCTTTAAGCGAGGCTTTATTTAATCGCGCTTATTCTGTTTATATTATGAGTACAATGTATGGTGCTATTTATGTACCCCAAGGATATACAACAGAACTCCCTTCCAATTATAACTATATGCGTCAAAGTGTTCCTGGTATTTATAGTATGTTGATAGGTGATCTACGTTATGCTTATGATCATTTGCCTGATGTTAGCGAACAGAATCTGAGTGCTGATTTTGGACGGGCCACTAAGGGAGCCGCTGCTCATTTTTTGGCAAAGTTATATTTACAGCGTGCGCAGGCTGAAAAATTTGGAACAGCAGAGTATGGGGTAGATGTAAATGGTAATGTTGATACTAGCAATCCGAAGTCATATCTTGGTATGTTATATAAAGGTAAGGGAACTGCTGATTTGGATTCATGTATTTATTATGCTTCTGCAGTTATTGATAATGGTTATTATGAATTGGAGTCAGATTTTGGCAAGTTGTTCAGTCATCCTTTGAATGATTATTCTAATGAAAATAGCCGTGAATTAATTCTTTCATGTGTATATGGTCCTGTAGGTAGTGCTGATAATGGCCGTTTTGGTAATCGTTTGCCTTACTTTTTTGGTGGGGATTATGCTAACGCATCTTGGGGAATTCCTGAATTCTGCTGGGAATATCCCACAAAATCAGCATCACGTGTAGGCTATACAAATGATTTTGGTTTTGATCTTTATGTAAATAAGCAAGCCGATTCACGTTATCAAAAGTCTTTCCATGTGGAATATGTGACGGCACTACGTGGTGGAGATTCTAATTCCAGTCCGGCTGCTAATAAAGATTATTATGCTTATAATAATAGCAGCAATGCTACTTATGAATGGACGGCAGAGATGGCTGACTATTTTAATGAGCATATTCTTCCTGGTTATAATCGTGCTTCGTGGAGAGGTCGTCAAGCCGTAGCTGGAGAACATAAAATGGGTACTGGTGATTTGGCTTTCGCTTATGTGGAAAATACGAAAGAAACAGCAATTGATATAAAAGAAGCATTGGCTCAGCCTTTTGTCCTGATTGCCCGTTGGATTAAAGATGGCAGTAAATATTACTATCGTGTTCCATATCAAGCTAGTGGCAAAAGTTATACTTATAATGATAAGAGTTATGGTGGCTTAGATAAATTTGGTTCTACTGTTTGTCCTGCTACTGTGAAATATGATGAACCTAATCGCAGTAACTATACTCATTATGAGTCTGGACGTGATGTACCTTTATTCCGTTTGGCTGAAACTTATTTGCTTCGTGCTGAAGCTTATGGACGTAAGGGGAATTATAATGCGGCTATAGATGATATAAATAAAGTACGTGCCCGTGCAGCGTTCAAGGCTGGTGAAACTCGTGCAGAAGTTCTTGCACGTTTGCAGCCTGGATATGAAAAACTGACACAGGCAGAACAGCAATGGCCGTATGAAGTGGAGAAAGATATGACATCCACGATGTTGGTTGATGAATCTTATTGGGATGGTGGTTCGGCAAATTCCAAAGCCGAAATGTATCCGGAAACAGCTACTACGACTGAAGACCGTTTTGTGAATTTCATTTTGAATGAATTGGCACGTGAGTTGAATCAAGAGATGGTTTATTATGAGAATTTGCATCATTCAGGGTGGCAAGCTGATCGTATAATCTATCATGATCAATTAGCTTCACCTAAACAAGGGTTGTGGGATAATTCCGATAATTTGATTAATGGTATTGGGCAGACAGGTAATGGTATGGGAATGTTTGAACCGTATTTTACTTTTAAGCCTTTTGCCCAGACTATGCTTGACTTGCTTACAGATGAAAATGGTGTGTTGTTAGATGAAGCTGCTAAGAAAGCTTACCAGAATTATGGTTATTGAGATGCCGCTGTAGGTGTTTAATATTTATAGTAAAAGTGGAAAGAGTTATTATTACTTTTTCCACTTTTTTTATGGGAGCAGTATATCAGTGAAAAAATCTAGGATATATAGAGAATAGTTGGTTTAAAGTGAACAATTAACCATATAAATGGATAAAATTCTATTTGATATAATTTCTCTCATGCATAAATTTGTCGTATCAGATAAAAAATGACATGCTATGAGAAAGACATTTTTAGCTATTACATTATTTTTAGCTTTTAGTAAAGCCGCATTGGCTCAGTTTGGAAACTGCACTGCATCGGAAATGCGGACTTATGTAGATAGTGCGACCGGCAATACTATCACTATGTTGACCGACACGATGAAGAATGACCGTTTTCTTTATCAGACTGATCCCATGTGGACGGCTGATGGCAAATACTTATTGTTCAGGTCTTCCAGCCGTGGAAATGACAAAGAGGTGGAAAGTACGCTTCCTAACGGAGAAAAACGTAAATGGACTCCTACACAGATTTACTTTATTGAAATGGCCACCGGTAAGATTATTCAAGCTACGGAAGGACCGAACTTGGGCAGTGCTTTTTTGGCTAATAAAACGAATCGTATGTTTGTCAGCCGGAAAGAAAAAGAAAACTGGAACATGTATGTAATGGACTTGAATAAATTCTTTGCCGATGTAAAACAAGGAAAAGTAGGTAAACCATCCGCTTATGAAACTTTCATAGGGACTTTCCCCACTGAGATGGGACGTCCGGGAGGATATGCTGTGGATTGTAATGATGATTATGCCTACATAACTGTTGAGCGTGAGGGTACGGAAGAGGAAAAGGAACGTATGATGAAAAACGCTTTCCTGCCTGAAAGTAACCAGCCGGTAAAGATAAAGCCAACTCTTTGCGGAATTCGTAAAATGAATTTCAGTACAGGAGAAGTAACTAAGGTTATTGATACGGAATTTAAAACAGGACATATACAAGCCAGCCGTTTTACTCCGGGTGAAATTGTCTTTTGTAACGAAACCGGTGGCGATGCCCATCAGCGTATGTGGTTTTGCACGGCAGACGGAACAGTCTTTAAACCTTTATATAAAGAAACTCCGCTAGATTGGGTGACTCATGAAACTTTTGCAACCAAAGATTTTGTATATTTCAATATCTTAGGATTTCAGCCGCGCCTTCGCAAACAGGCAAGTGGTATTGTGCGTATCAATCTGCGTACGGATGATGTAGAGTTGATAGGGCAGGTAGAATTAGAAAAAGATCGCCAAGCGATTGACGGCCAATTGGTAGGAAGAGGCTTCTGGCATTGTAATGCCAGCCGTGATAATAAATGGGCTGTCGGAGATACTTTTGGAGGAAATGTATGGTTGGTTAATGTACAGACCGGGGAGCGTCATTGGTTGGTGTCGGATACCAAGATGAAACCAGATCATGCACATCCCAGCTTTAGTCCGGATGGTACGAAAGTTCTTTTCCAATCCGGACATTTTACAAATGGAAAAAGATTGAATTTAATGATGGTGGATATTTCATCCTTTAAATAAAGTAAGGTTGGATATGAAAAATACACGTAAGATATTATTTTCCGCAGCTTTGTTGTCTTCAGGGCTTACGATGGCCCAGACTACAACGGCAGAGAAATCGCCCAATGTTATTTATATTATGGCGGATGATTTGGGAATAGGTGATTTGGGATGCTATGGTCAGCGTCAGATTAAGACACCGAATATTGATGGGATAGCTCAGAACGGGATGAAGTTTATGCAGCATTATTCCGGTTCTACGGTCAGTGCTCCGTCTCGTTGTGCTCTGATTACAGGAAAGCACATGGGACATGCCGCAATCAGAGGAAATGCAAAAGTGGCAGGTTCGGATGGATTGTTATATGAAACTCCGCTTCCTGCCGGTGAAGTTACCGTAGCCGATATTTTTAAAACAAAGAATTATGTTACCGGATGTGTAGGCAAATGGGGAATGGGAGGACCAGGTACGGAAGGTGTGCCCGGCAAACATGGTTTTGATTATTTCTACGGTTATCTGGGGCAACGTTTTGCTCATAGTTATTACCCTGAGTTCTTGCATGAGAATGAGCAGAAGATTATGCTGGATGGGAAATATTATTCGCATGACTTGATGTTGGAAAAGGCTTTGAATTTTATTGATGAAAATGCGCAGAAACCTTTCTTCCTTTATTTTTCACCGACCATACCCCATGCGGATCTTGATATAATGGGGGAAGCGATGACGGAATATGAGGGGGAATTTTGTGAAACTCCTTTTGGAGGAAGCAGAGACGGTTATAAATCGCAGCAAAATCCGCGTGCGGCGTATGCGGCGATGGTTACTTATTTGGATAAAAGTGTGGGCTTGATTATTAAAGAGTTGAAAGAGAAAGGTTTGTATGATCATACGATCATTGTTTTTACTTCCGATAATGGAGTCCATTCGGAGGGAGGGCACGATCCATCTTATTTTGACAGTAATGGTCCGTTCAGAGGTCAGAAAAGAGATTTATATGAAGGAGGTATCCGTACTCCGTTCGTCATTCAATGGCCGGGAGTTATTCCACAAGGGGTAGTTACCAATCATATTTCTGCATTTTGGGATTTTTTGCCTACTATAGGTGAATTGGTGCAGGCAGATATTCCTCAAAATATTGATGGTATATCTTATTTGCCTACTCTTACGGGAAAAGGCATTCAGAAGGAGCATGATTGTATTTATTATGAGTTCTTTGAATTTGGAGGAAAGCAATCTATTATGACACCTGATGGCTGGAAGTTGCTGAGACTGGAAGTTAGTGATCCGTCTAAAACTTATGAAGAATTGTATAACATTTATACAGATCCGGCAGAAACTACTAATGTGATAAAGCAATATCCTGATGTGGCAAGGAAATTAAAGAATATGATAGGTGGTCAACGTGTTGAAAATGCCCGTTTCCATTTTTAAACAAGTAAGATTTATGAAGCAATCCTTATTTTTAAAGAAATGCAGTAAGTTCTGTTATGTACTTTTTGCAGTTTGTGGCTGTTTGGCTTGTACACAGAATCAGAAGATTGAATGGCCGCAAGTGACTAACGAGACCAAGCCTTGGACGCGATGGTGGTGGGAAGGCAATGCGGTCAGGACTACTGACTTGGATACGGTTATGCGTAAGTACCAGGAGGCAAATCTGGGTGGATTGGAGATCACTCCTATTTATGGAATACATGGTTATGAGGACCGCTTTAAAGATTTTCTTTCTCCGGAATGGGTTGATTTGTTTCTGTATACTTTGCAGGAAGCAAAGCAGCTGGGATTAGGAATTGATTTGGCTAATGCTTCGGGATGGCCGTTTGGAGGACCTTGGGTTACTCCCGAAGATGCGTGCAAGACGGTGGCTTATAAAACTTATCAATTGAAAGAAGGCGAACAACTAAGTGAACCTGTCCGATATAAGGAAGAAGGCTTTGTCAGATTGGCAGGGCATACTCCGGTAAAACTGGCGGATTTGAAAGAACCGGTCAGTGCGAATGCCGATTTACAGACATTGGCATTGGATCAGGTACGATATAAAAAGGAACTGCCTTTGATTATAGTGACCGCTAATAGTGATAAAGGTGAATGTCTTGACTTGACTTCAAAAATAAAGCCGGATGGTACATTGGACTGGACGGCTCCTCAAGGTGACTGGACTATTTGCGCTCTGTTCCAAGGTCATCATGGAAAAATGGTAGAACGTGCAGGGCCTGGTGGTGAAGGTGATGTGATAGATCATTTTTCAGCTTCGGCCATTGATCATTATCTCAGTAAATTCGATGAGGCTTTTAAAGGAAAGGATATCAGTTATCTGAGGTATTATTTTAATGACTCTTATGAAGTGGACGATGCAAGAGGCGAGTCAAATTGGACTCCTGCTTTTTTTGACGAATTCCAAAAGTATAGGGGATATGACTTGCGTCAGCACTTACCTGCATTGTTAGGTATGGATACACCGGATAAGAATGCAAGGGTGTTGTATGATTATAGACAAACCATAAACGATTTATTGATAAATCATTATTCTATTCGTTGGCAACATTGGGCGGCAAAACAAGGAAAGGGTATAAGGAATCAGGCTCATGGTTCTCCTGCCAATATTCTGGATTTGTATGCAGTGAGTGATGTGCCCGAAATAGAAGGGCGTGATTTGGTCAGTATAAAAGCGGCTCCGTCTGTAGCTCATACGGAAGGAAAGAAACTCTCATCTTCGGAAAGTGCGACTTGGCTGGATGAACATTTCCAATCGAATCTGGGAGATGTAAAGAAAGCGCTTGACCTTTTCTTTCTGGGCGGGGTGAATCATATTTTTTATCATGGCACTTGTTTCAGTCCGCAGGAGGTTCCTTGGCCGGGATGGTTATTTTATGCGGCAGTCCATTTTCATCCGAATAATCCGTTTTGGGAGGATTTTAAATATTTGAATCAGTATGTTACTCGCGTGCAGTCATTTTTACAGGATGGCACTCCTGATAATGATGTCCTTTTATATTATAACATAGCCGATGTGATGTCTGAGCAAGGGAACAGAAGTCTTCAACACTTTAGCGGATTGGATCGTAATATGTTGGAATCTTCGGTCAGAGAAAGTGCGGTAACTTTAACAGAGAATGGTTATGCGTGGGATATGATTTCTGACAAGCAACTTCTTAAAACTAATATTGAGAAAGAAATGATTGTAACGCCCGGTGCTGCATATAAAACCGTCCTTGTTTCGGCGGCGCAATATATTCCTTATGAAACAATGGAAAAACTGATGGCTTTGGCTGATGAAGGTGCTACCGTTGTGTTTTATAAGGGAATTCCTCAGGATATGGCCGGAATGATTCTTTCGGAAGAAAAACAGGCTCATTTTAAAGAAATGCTGGATGCTCTGGACTTTCATGCTGAAGGTGCTGTTAAATGTGCTCGTGTAGGTAAGGGGAAGATTTGTTTGTCAGATGATATTAATGCTCTGATGAATGAGGCGAATGTGGGTGCCGAGAAAATGTATCAAGCAGGTCTGCAATGTATCCGAAGAAATAGTGCGACGGGAAAATATTACTTTATAGAAAATAGCAGCGACCGTAAAATAGAGGATTGGATTCCACTTCGTACAGAAGCTCGGAGTGCGGCGATTTTCAATCCAATGACCGGTGCCAGTGGTTTGGCTGCTATGAAACGCAATGACGGGGAAACAGATGTTTACCTAGAATTGAATCCGGGTGAAACTGTCATTGTATCAACTTCCGGTCAGAATTTTACAGGAGATGCCTATGCTTATTATCAAAATGCAGGTGAGCCAAATCCTGTTTCCGGAAATTGGACTGTTTCTTTTGTTCAAGGAGGTCCTCAGCTTCCTGCTTCCATAACAGTGGACAGCTTGGCGTCATGGACTGATTTCTCAGGGGATGAATATAAGGCTTTTTCAGGAACAGCCGTGTACACGACTACTATAGACAAGGTACCTGTAGCGGATGTGATAAAATTGGATCTTGGCTCTGTAGCGGAAAATGCATCTGTCTATTTGAATGGAGATTATATCGGTACAGTGATTGATTCTCCTTATCAACTTTATATTCCTGCTGAAAAATTCAAAGGACAGGATGAATTAGTTGTCAGAGTGGCCAATTCTATGGCGAATAGAATTGCTTATATGGATAAGAAGGGAATGGATTGGAAGATTTTTTATAATGTAAACATGTCTGCAAGGAAAAAGGAAAATGTGAAGAACGGTATCTTTGATGCTTCTAATTGGGAGCCCAAACCTTCAGGTCTATTAGGCCCTGTCATGTTGATTCCGGTTGTAGTGAAGCAATAAATCATATAGTTCTGATGTTGCAACTTGTAGAATAAATGTTTCAGGATACTTGCTTATTGCATTGATTTTTAGTTGGTTATATAAATAGGCGTAATATGAGCATCCTGACGATTTGCTTTGAACGAATTTCTATAAAAATGTACCTTATTCTATGGTAGGCAAGAGAACTTTATGCTAGTTTTGCAACAAACAATTTGAGATAGCTATGAGAAACAAAATTCTTTTATTTTTATTGACTTTTATAGGAATAAGTCAGATTGCGGCAGCATCAGCTGTCCGTGATAAATACAATTTTAATGCTGAATGGTTACTTTATGTCGGCGATATACCGGAAGCCAAAGAGGTACGTTTTCAGGATGCGGATTGGAAAAAAGTAACATTACCTCGTCCTTTTAATGAAGATGAGGCTTTTCGTTTGAGTATAGAGCAATTGACGGATACTGTGATGTGGTATCGTAAACATTTCCGTCTGCCTGCCGGCAGCAAGAACAAAAAAGTCTTTGTTGAATTTGAAGGTGTCCGTCAAGGAGCTGATTTTTATATCAATGGCGAATATATCGGCTTGCATGAAAATGGCGCGATGGCTGTAGGTTTCGATTTGACTCCTTATATTAAATATGGACAGGAGAATGTCATGGCGGTCCGTATTGATAACAATTGGAATTATAAGGAACGTGCTACAGGTACCAAATATCAGTGGAGTGACCGTAATTTCAATGCCAATTATGGAGGTATACCTAAGAATGTGTGGCTTCATGTAACCGATAAGGTTTATCAGACACTTCCCTTGTACAGTAATTTAAAAACTACCGGGGTTTATATCTATGCGGAAGATATCCGTGTGAAGTCTCGTAAGGCTGTGGTTCATGCGGAGTCTGAAATAAAAAATGAATATAATCGGGATAAGAAAGTCGCTTATAAGGTTGAAGTGTTTGATCGTGACGGGAAAAGCATAAAAAGTTTTGAGGGTACTCAGACGATAGTAAAACCGGGTGAAACTGCGACTTTGGAAGCTTCGGCAGAAATAGACGGACTTCATTTCTGGAGTTGGGGATACGGATATTTGTACACAGTAAAAACCAGTTTATGGGTGGATGGCAGAAAAGTAGATGAAGTGGCTACCCGTACCGGTTTCCGTAAAACTCGTTTCGGCAGAGGAATGATTTGGTTGAATGACCGGGTGATTCAGATGAAAGGTTTTGCACAGCGTACCAGTAATGAATGGCCGGGAGTCGGTATGAGTGTTCCTGCATGGTTAAGTGATTATAGTAATGGCTTGATGGTGGAAGATAATGCCAACTTGGTTCGTTGGATGCATATCACCCCTTGGAAGCAGGATATTGAATCGTGTGACCGTGTCGGATTGATTCAGGCAATGCAGGCCGGTGATGCAGAAAAGGATCGTGAAGGCCGTCAATGGGAACAACGTACAGAATTGATGCGTGATGCCATTATTTACAACCGTAATAATCCGAGTATTTTGTTCTATGAATGTGGAAACGAATCAATCAGTCGTGAACACATGATAGAAATGAAAGCGATTCGTGATAAGTATGACCCTCATGGAGGCCGTGCCATCGGTTCCCGTGAAATGCTTGATATTCGTGAAGCCGAATATGGTGGCGAGATGCTTTATATCAATAAGAGCAAACATCATCCGATGTGGGCTATGGAATACTGCCGTGATGAAGGTCTGCGCAAATATTGGGATGAATATTCTTATCCATATCATAAAAACGGAGAAGGAAATAACTCATTCCGTTCTGCAATGACTAATAAGGTTCAGAAAAAGGTGGATGCCCGTGCTTATAATCACAATCAGGATTCCTTTACTATTGAGAATGTGATTCGTTGGTTTGATTATTGGCGTGAACGCCCGGGTACCGGTGACCGTGTCAGCTCGGGAGGTGTGAAAATCATCTTCTCGGATACGAATACACATTATCGCGGTGTGGAGAATTATCGTCGTAGTGGTGTGACAGATGCCATGCGCATCCCTAAAGATCCTTTCTATGCACATCAGGTGATGTGGGACGGATGGGTGGATATAGAGAATCCCCGTATTCATATCGTTGGTCATTGGAACTATAAAGAAGATGTGGTGAAACCTGTTTATGTGGTATCCAGTGCTGAAAAAGTGGAATTGTTCTTGAATGGCAAATCTTTAGGAAACGGTCAAAGAGATTATCATTTCTTGTATACTTTCAAAGATGTGGCATTTGTTCCGGGCAAGTTGGAAGCTGTAGGGTATGATAAGAATGGAAAAGAATGTTGCCGCGCTGAATTGCAGACTGCCGGCAAGCCGGAACAGATTAAACTCAGTGTGATTCAAAGCCCTAAAGGCTGGAAAGCGGATGGAGCTGATATGGTATTGCTTCAAGTGGAAGTGATGGATAAAGATGGCAGACGTTGCCCGCTGGCTAATGATCTGATACATTTTGACGTAGAGGGACCGGCTGAATGGCGTGGTGGAATAGCACAGGGCAAAGATAATTATATTCTTTCAAAAGATTTGCCTGTAGAATGTGGAATCAACCGGGCTTTGATACGCTCTCTTACGACTCCGGGAACAGTTCGTATAACAGCCAAGGCTGATGGATTGCAATCTGCCGAAATCAGTCTTTCTTCCGCACCGGTTGAAGTGAAGAATGGCTTGAGCAATTATATTCCGGGAGATGAACTGGAGGGCAGGCTGACCCGTGGAGAAACTCCGTTGACTCCTTCTTACAAGGATACGAAAGTCGATGTGAATATCTTATCGGCGGTTGCCGGAGCCAACCAGGATGAAGCGATAAAAAGTTTCGATGATAATGAATTGAGTGAATGGAAGAATGATGGCAGACTGAACAGTGCATGGATAACTTATAGTTTGGAACGTGCGGCCCGTGTGGATGAAATTTGCATGAAACTTACCGGTTGGCGTTTGCGTAGCTATCCTTTGGAAATATATGCAGGTGATGAACTGATTTGGAGTGGTGAAACTGAAAAGAGTTTGGGATATATCCACCTGAATGTAAAACCTGTATTGACAAATGAGATAACCATTCGTTTGAAAGGTGCCAGCAAGGAAGGTGACGGTTTCGGACAAATTGTAGAAGTTGCTGCCCCTGCTGCGGGTGAGTTGGATTTGTTTAAGGCAAAAAATGGCGATAAAACCAATCACGAGTTACGCATTGTTGAAATTGAGTTTAAAGAAAATTTGTGGCAATAGAAAGATAGGATAATACGTATTTGTCAATAGGTAAAAGGTTGGTTGAACGAATAAACAGGAAAATGAATGAATTTCTATTCTCCGGTTTGTTCGTTCATCTTATTTTTGTGAAAGATTTGAAATACAATAAAAGAAAAACACTATAAATGTCATGAAAGGAAACAAACTTTGTTTATGCTTTTTGTTAGCTGCCGGAGTAGGATTGGGAGCACATGCTCAAAATAAAATAGCTGCTCCGATGAAGGATGTGAATCAAGTCGTTGATAATACACTTGATAGTTTGAATGTGGCGCGTTCCGCCCGTCCTGTTTCAGGTTCCAGCCGGAAAGGGGATAATCCGGTGTTGTTCCTTGTTGGAAATTCAACGATGCGTACCGGTACGTTGGGCAATGGAAATAACGGTCAATGGGGATGGGGATATTTTGAACACGAGTATTTTGATGAAAATAAGATAACCGTTGAAAATCACGCATTGGGAGGAACCAGCAGCCGTACTTTTTATAACCGGTTGTGGCCTGATGTGTTGAAAGGAGTTCGTAAAGGTGACTGGGTTATCATAGAATTGGGGCATAATGACAATGGTCCGTACGATAGTGGCCGTGCCCGTGCCTCTATTCCGGGAATTGGCAAAGACAGTCTGAATGTGACTATTAAAGAGACAGGAGCAAAAGAGACCGTATATACGTATGGGGAATATATGCGTCGTTTTATTCATGATGTGAAGAAAAAAGGCGCTCATCCTATTTTGATGTCCCTGACTCCTCGCAACGCTTGGGAAGATGCAGACAGCACTATTATCACCCGGGTGAATCAGACATTTGGATTATGGGCGAAGCAGGTAGCTAAAAAAGCGAGAGTTCCTTTTATTGATTTGAATGATATCTCGGCACGCAAATTTGAGAAATTCGGCAAAGAAAAAGTAAAGTATATGTTCTATCTGGACCGCATTCACACAAGTGCTTTTGGCGCACGTGTCAATGCAGAATCAGCAGCCGAAGGAATCCGTAATTATAAAGGGTTGGAACTGGCTCGTTATTTGAAACCGGTAGAAAAAGATACGGTTACGGGGGCTACCCGTAAAAAGGGGAATCCTGTATTGTTTACGGTGGGAGACAGTACTGTGAAAAATGCCGATAAAGATGAAAAGGGTATGTGGGGATGGGGAAGTGTTATTCACGAACTGTTTGACACAGAAAAGATCTCTGTAGAGAATCATGCGAAAGCGGGCCGCAGTGCGCGTACTTATTTAGATGAAGGGCGTTGGGATAAAATCTATCATGCACTTCAGCCGGGAGATTTTGTTTTGATACAATTCGGACATAATGATGCAGGTGACATAAACACAGGGAAAGCGCGTGCGGAATTACCCGGTTCAGGAAATGAAAGCAAGGTCTTCAAAATGGAGAAAACCGGCAGCTATCAAGTGGTTTATTCTTTCGGCTGGTATTTGCGTAAGTTTATTATGGATGTAAAAGAAAAGGGAGCTGTTCCTATTGTCCTGAGTCATACACCCCGCAATAAGTTTGATAATGGTGAGATAGAGCGCAATACCAGTTCTTTTGGTAAATGGACGCGTGAAGCGGCAGAAGCGGCCGGGGCTTATTTTATAGATTTGAATAAAATATCAGGAGACAAGCTCCAGGATATGGGATACAATCAAGGTTTGCGTGTAGTAGGAACGTATTTCAATCATGACCATACCCATACCTCTTTGAAAGGTGCCCGCATGAATGCCCGGAGTATTGCTGACGGGCTGAAAGCTACGGACTGTCCGTTAAAAGACTTTTTAAAGTAAATGAAAACAAAACAACATCGTATGAAAAATCTGTTTCTGTTTTTATTTCTATTAGTTGTCTTTACGTCAAAGGCACAGGATAATAGGGTTTCCGGTTTAAATTCCCGTCAGTTTACTAAATACTGGAAGGTTGAATCGGAATCGCCTGATTATAAAGTAACGTTTCAGGGAGATACCGCTGAGATAGTATCTCCCAAGGGATTGACTCTCTGGAGAAAAGAGAAAATGAGTGGAAAAGTGACCATTGAATATGATGCATGTGTGGTGGTGGAGTCGGATGGAGATCGTCTGAGTGATTTGAACTGCTTCTGGATGGCATCAGACCCTCAATATCCCGATAATTTATGGAAGCGAGAAAAATGGCGTAGCGGTATATTCCTGAATTGTTATTCTTTACAGCTTTACTATTTGGGATATGGTGGCAATCATAACTCTACTACACGTTTCCGTCGTTATGATGGGGATGAGTCGGGTATTACAAATCCTAAAGCCCGTCCTGCTATTCTAAAGGAATATACGGATGCCGGACATTTGCTGAAGCCGAATCATTGGTATCACATCAAAATTACCAACGAGAACAATAGGGTTAGTTATTACATAGACGGTGAGCGTTTGGTGGATTTCAGGGATGCTGAACCGTTACGGGAAGGCTGGTTTGGTTTTCGTACCACCTTGTCGCGTACTCGTATTACAAATTTCAGTTATGAATGCTCATCGCAAGAAGCGGCTGCTGTTCCTTTGCAATGGATTGGTGAAACTCCCCGTCAGGATAAGGCCGTAAGTTTCGGAGTGCCTTTTGATAAAGGGGAAGTTTTTCCGGAAAACAAGTTACGGCTATCTGCAGAGAGTGGTGAGGATATTCCTATTGATACCTGGACTTTGGCTTATTGGCCGGATGGTTCTGTAAAGTGGGGAGGAATAGCTGGAGTTATTCCTGCCGGAACAGAAAAACTGACTCTGGAAAAGGCGGTAAAGAAATCTAAAGCGAAATCCAAACTGCCGGATACAGATAAAAAGAAGTCCGTTTCTGTTACAGAAACATCACAGGGTATTCATATCTCTACCGGAGTCATTTCAGCATATATACCTCGTCAAGGCGAATTTTTGATAGATAGTCTGTTATATAAAGGTGTGAAAGTAGGAGAAAAGGCTAGGCTTATCTGCCATACGCAAAGTGAACCGGTACTTGAAAGTACTTCTCAAGTTTCTTTCACTAATTATATAGGAGAACTGAAATCTGTGACTGTAGAGCGCGCCGGTTCTGTGCGTGCGCTTGTTAAATTGGAAGGGGTACACAAAAGTCCGAAGGGTCGTGAGTGGTTGCCCTTTGTGGTACGGCTTTATTTTTATGGTGGCAGTGAGCAAGTGAAAATGGTGCATAGCTTTGTATATGACGGAGATCAGAACAAAGATTTCATTCGCGCCTTGGGAGTTCGTTTTGATGTTCCTATGCGTGAGGCTTTATACAATCGCCATGTAGCTTTCTCTTGTGCCGATGGTGGAGTTTGGAGCGAGCCCGTTCAGCCTTTGGTGGGACGACGCATACTTACATTGGGTAAAACCGGAAATGGAGAATCTTCGTTACAGCAACAGCAGATGGAAGGAAAACGCATTCCTCCTTATGAAGCTTTTGACGAAAAGAACCGTGCTCTGCTTGATCATTGGGCTTCTTGGGACAGCTATCGTCTGTCCCAACTGACAGCGGATGCATTTTCAATCCGTAAACGTGCCAATGACAATAATCCTTGGATAGGTACTTTCTCCGGTACCCGTAGTGAGGGTTATGCCTTTGCCGGAGATATAACCGGAGGCATGGGGCTTGAGTTGCATGATTTCTGGCAGTCTTATCCGTCTTCTATTGAAATCTCGGATGCAAAAACTCCGGTGGCTGCTCTTACCGCATGGATATGGAGTCCGGATGCTGAGCCGATGGACTTGCGCCATTATGATAATGTGGCCCATGACTTGAATGCCAGTTACGAAGATGTGCAAGAGGGAATGAGCACTCCTTACGGGATTGCCCGTACAACGACTCTTACCTTGATACCTCAGGGCGGTTATAGCGGAAAGAAAGCTTTTGCAGAACAAGCTAAACAACTTGCCGGACCGGGAGTGCTGATGCCTGTACCTGACTATTTGCATGCCAAGCAGGCATTTGGTGTTTGGAGTCTTCCCGATCGTAGTACTCCTTTCCGTGCCCGGGTGGAAGACAGGTTGGATGCTTATATCAGCTTCTATCAAAAAGCAATAGAACAAAACAAATGGTATGGTTTCTGGAATTATGGGGATGTGATGCATGCATACGATCCTGTCCGCCATACCTGGCGTTATGACATCGGAGGTTTTGCTTGGGATAACACGGAACTGGCTTCTAATATGTGGCTATGGTATAATTTCCTGCGTACCGGACGTGCTGATATCTGGCGCATGGCAGAAGCCATGACCCGTCATACGGCGGAAGTGGATGTATATCATATCGGTCCGAATGCAGGATTGGGTAGCCGGCACAACGTCAGTCATTGGGGATGTGGAGCCAAAGAAGCACGGATCAGTCAGGCTGCCTGGAATCGTTTCTACTATTATCTTACTACGGACGACCGATGCGGTGATTTAATGACCGAAGTAAAAGATGCCGATCAGAAACTGTACACGCTGGACCCCATGCGTCTGGCGCAACCTCGCAGTCAGTATCCTTGTACGGCACCTGCACGTCTCCGCATCGGTCCCGACTGGTTGGCATACGCCGGAAACTGGATGACTGAATGGGAACGTACCGGCAATACGGTTTACCGTGACAAAATTATAGCCGGGATGAAAAGTATTGTGGCACTGCCCAACCGTATCTTTACAGGTCCGTTGGCTTTAGGTTATGATCCGGCTACAGGGATTATTACCAGCGAATGTGATCCCAAGTTAGAAAGTACAAATCATTTGATGACTATCATGGGAGGTTTTGAAGTCATGAATGAAATGATCCGTATGGTTGATTATCCCGAATGGAATGAGGCATGGCTTGATCTTGCCGCCCGTTATAAGCAGAAAGCATGGGAGTTAAGGAAAAATCGTTTCCGTATATCCCGTTTGTTGGGATATGCAGCCTATCATACCCGTAATGCAAAAATGGCGGAAGAGGCTTGGACAGATTTGTTTTCCCGCTTGGAACATACTCCGGCTCCACCTTTCCGTATAGAAACTGTTCTTCCGCCGGAAGTTCCCGCTCCTTTGGATGAATGTACAAGTATCAGTACCAATGATGCCGCCCTTTGGAGTCTGGATGCCATTTATATGCAGGAAGTGATTCCGGTGGATGGTATGAGATAGGATATTTTCGTATCTGTTTGATGATATCATTGTATAGCTTATCATCCTGAACATGAGTGAAGAATCTGTTTACAACAACTCTTTTATTGTTTACAGATTCTTCACTGATATTCAAAATAATAGAAATGACAGAATCATTATTCAACAATCCATTTTTCAATATTCCGTGTTTCAGCACTGAAGTTCACTCCTATTTTAAACAGTCTTCGTCCGTCTGTTTCAAAAGGAAGTGCGTAATGCTTGTCGTTAATCTGCTGTAAGGCTTCTTCCGCTGTTCCGTTCAGTTTAAACTCCATTATATAGATAAACTTGTCTGTCTGCAAAACGAGGTCTATGCGGCCCCTGCTGGTGTGATACTCCACTTTGACATAGAAACCTACCAGCTTAAAGATGATGAAAAGTACATTCTCGTAATGCAGTTCCTGTTCACGGATAATCTCGTATGTAGTGTCTGCAAAGAAGCTTTGCAGGCGTTGGAAGAAAGAATTGTAGTCGCCTGAACGTATTTCACGGACAAACTTTTGTATCTCAAATGGAGATTCCACCTTGTTCATACTGGTATAATAAGGTACAAGAAACTGTATGAACCCTTCTTCCACTTCTTTGTTTGGAAAGCCCAAATGATAGATACCGAACTCTTCATCATATCCTTTTATAGTAAGATATCCACTTTGATAGATAACAGGAATGGGACTGGTTGACTCCGAATCAATGCTGTTCAACACTTGGGCATTGGTCTCTTCGTGTGCCATCCGTTCCAGATTGTAATGATGTCTTTTTAGCAGTTCCACCAAGTAAGTAGGAGTCCCCGTCTCGAACCAGTAACTGCCAAATTCCTTGCGCTTGAAAGCATTGAGCAGACTGAACGGATTATACATGCCGATGGAGTTGTGGGTGAAGTGATAGCCATCATAATATTGTCTTAGTTTTTCGCAGAAGCTGTCATAAGTCATCTTTTGTACATCTGCAAATTCATGAAGTTCGGTTTCCAAATTCTTATGAATTTCTTTTTCGCTGATGCCACATAATTCTATATATTCATTCCACATCGAAATATCATCCAGGTTATTCAGATCACTGAATACACTTACTTTTCCAAACTTAGTTACTCCTGTCAGCATGGCGAATTTTATGCAGCCATCCTTGCTTTTCAATGCTCCGTAGAATGCTTTAAGTGTTTCGCGAAAACTATTTTGCAATTCTTTATTGCCGATGGCTTGCAACATGGGCTTGTCATATTCGTCTACCAGAATCACTACACGTTGGCCTGTTTGTTCATAAGCGCGCTGAATGGTGCCTTCAAAACGCATGGACAAGGAATCTTCGGCAGGCTCGTTTCCATATAGCTTTTCCCAGGTTACCAATGTACGGTTCAGTTTGCTTTCCAAACTTTGCGGACTATCATATTTCTGTGTATTCAGGTCAATGTGCAGTATGGGATATTTTGTCCAGTCCTTTTCCAGTTTTTCCATAGCCAGTCCTTGAAAAAGTTCCTTTTTCCCTTGGAAATAAGCTTCCAGAGTGGAGATAAGCAGGCTTTTTCCGAAGCGGCGTGGGCGGCTCAGGAAATAATAGCGTCCGGATTTCACCAATTGATAAATCAATGCTGTTTTATCAATATAGAAATAGCCATCCAGGCGGAGACTTTCAAAATTCTGTATACCGATAGGATAAATCTTATTGCCCATACTTTTTTGTTTTTAAATGATAACATACAAAGTTACTGATTTCCTTTTTATTTCCTGTATTTTCAGCGAATTCTTTTGGAATAATGTTTTGTTTTTAAGTAGGTATGTCACAGAGGGGAATACAGAAACTTTTCATCTTTTGTTCTCTCCTAAAAGGATTTTATGATCTTTTGTTTCTTAATTTATGTCGATGGTTGATGTGGATAAAGTATAATTTATGAGATACCTTATTAGAAATAATCAGTAACAGGCAAAAATGGGTTCATCTGAAGAAATTTATTGGAACATGGCAAAAAACAATAGAAAGTTGGACGCGAAAATGCCATCATGCCCTCATTTTTTGCCATAACTTATTTATAATGAGCTGCTTATTAGTGGTGGTAGCATCGGTGTTAGTGAGGGCATTGCCCTCACTAACACCGATGCTTAAAAATAAATTATTCAGACTTTATCGCATGATACAAAGTACTTTTATTGCTGGCTTTTGGGGGAATGCTCAGCTTGCAGAGAATGCGTCTGGAATAATTTATATTGTTGATTTATAGTTCTTTTTATGCGTATGTCCTTTCGGGTAATTGAAAATCTTCATGAGCGGTCTCCCTTCTTCCTTCTTCTCTGAAGTAGCAGAAGAAAAGTGATATTTGAAAAACTGCTCCAAAGGCAAAATTTGCTCAAATTCGGTGTTGTTTTGCCACAATACCCTACTCTTTTTCATCATTCACCCCCTAACGTTCGTTCTTATAAAGCAGCTGCATGGCTTGTGAATCGAGTTGGTGGTAGTCTATGTGTGCATATTTCCCTGTCTCTTATTTCTTTTCTTTCTTTTCTTTTCCTACTTTTTATATGTTTGTAATTGCTTATCTACCTATGTGGTTAAGTCTAACCACAAGAGTGGTTAAAGTTAACCACAAAGGTGACTAGACTTAATCACATCTGTGGTTATGGCGGATGCATTATATTTTTTACTATATTATTCCTTGTTATTTATTTGTTATATTGTTGATTATTAATGCGTTATTATTTGATTATGTCGATTGTTTTTCTTGTCTTTATAAGATATATTAAAACATAAACTAACATGAAAATTGGTATAATTGACCTTTGTAAACAAATAGAAGATCCTAGGATGAACCGCAAAAAAGTCCATAAAATGGAAACTATTATCTATATATCCATTGCTGCTGTAATCTGTGGCGCCCAATCCTGGAATGAGATTGAGGAATTTGGCAATGCGAAAATTGCTTTTTTCAAGAGTCGCATACCTAGCCTGGAGTTCATCCCCAGTCATGATACTTTTAACAGATTCTTCAGTATGATAAAGCCCGATTATTTTGAGTTGATCTTCCGTAATTGGGTAAAACGAGTCT
>OMGK01000676.1_pt1 | contig 22739 bp, 23 predicted proteins | sample 1645881 | NCBI WGS metagenome assembly OMGK01 (sample SAMN00849303, study PRJEB25192) | human gut metagenome
AGGCACAGCTGGACGAAATAGCGGCACAGAAGCCCGCCTATATTATACTCGATGAATTCCATCGTGCCGGTGCGGAATGTTGGGGCGAAAGCACGGTGGCTTTATTAAAGTTATGCCCGGACGCAAAACTTCTGGGGCTGACGGCAACAAACGTCCGGTATCTGGATAATAACCGCGATATGGCCGAAGAACTTTTCGATGGACATATTGCAAGCGACATGAACCTTGGCGAAGCAGTCGTCAGGGGCATTTTGCCTGCCCCGAAATATGTGACCACGGTTTATCAGTACCAGAAAATGCTTGTAAAGTATCAGGCACGGGTGGACAACCTGCGGACACCGGGCATTCAGGATGTGAATCAGAAATATCTGGATGCCTTGCGCCGGGCACTGGAGCAGGCGGACGGCTTGGACAGGGTCTTTGCCCATCATATCACGAATAAGTCTGGCAAGTACATCGTCTTCTGCGCCAACAAAGAGCATATGGACGAAATGGTGTCCCATGTGCCGGAGTGGTTCGCCGGGGTCAACTCAAATGTGGTGGTGTATCAGGCTTACTCGGATGACCCTAACACGGACAAGGCGTTTGCGGACTTTAAGACGGACACCAGTGACAGGCTCAAGCTGCTGTTCTGCATCGATATGCTCAACGAGGGCGTCCATGTGGAGGGTATTTCGGGCGTCATTTTGTTCCGGCCTACGATTTCGCCCATCATCTACAAGCAGCAGATCGGTCGCGCCCTGACCGCCGGAGATACTGCAGCCCCGCTGATTCTGGACGTGGTCAACAACTTCGAGGGACTGATCAGTATTTCCGGTCTGCAAAGCGAGATGCAGGAGGCTGTCTACCGGCTCTATGCCAACGGTGAGGGCGATAAGGTCGTCACCGAGCGGTTCGAGGTCATCGAGCAGGTGCATGACTGCCGGGTGCTGTTTGAGCAGCTGCAGGCAAGCCTTTCTTCTAGCTGGGAGCACTATTTCTCTGAGGCAAGCATTTACTATGCGGAACACGGCAACCTGAACGTCCCGAAGCTATATACCACGCCCGGCGGTCTGAGCCTTGGCGTGTGGCTGATCACCCAGCGCCGGGTGCGCGAGGGACAGGTCCAAGGAAATCTGACCGAGCAGCAGATTGCACGGCTGGACAGTATTGGCATGGTCTGGGGCAACCGGAAGGAAATTGCGTGGCAGCATGGATTTGAGGTCGCAAAGAAGTACCACGACACCTACGGAAACCTGATGGTGGCCAGAAAGTATGTAGACCCGGACGGCTATCCCTTGGGACAGTGGATTCTTAAGACCCGGCAGCAAAAGCTGAATGGTCGCTTGAAGGAAGAACGCATCGCACAGCTTGATGAAATCGGCATGGTGTGGAGTGTTTTTGATGCCAAGTGGGAAAAGGCTTATGCGCTGGCTGCAGCCTACTATGAGGAAAACGGCAACCTGAACATCCCACGTTCCTATGTGACAGCGGCTGGTGAGCGGCTGGGACAATGGGTCGCAAGCCAGCAATGGGTGTACCCAAAAGGAAAGCTGACAGACGAGCAGGTTGAACGGCTCAACCGGATCGGAATGTACTGGGGTAACCGCAATGACCGCCAGTGGAACGAAGGGTATCAGGAAGCGAAGCGCTACTTTGATGCCCACGGCGACCTGAACGTCCCGGCTGATTATGTGTCACCGAACGGATACAACCTTGGGAATTGGGTCAAGCGGCAGCGTTACACCCGCCAGAATCCTGAAAAAAGCTGCGCTGTTCTGACAGAGGAAAGGATTGCAAAGCTGGATGAAATCGGGATGAGGTGGGAGAAAAGTAATTCCAAACGCCCATCTGAGCAGGCGGTACAAGCCGAAACAGTTACGGCAAAAGCGGGTTGAAAAAGGTGAGCAAGAAAAAGAAGCAACGGCTTTATGCGTTATTGGTGGGCTGATTCGGCTTGTGGCGAATTGCGAAAAGGAAACCGCGTAAACGGTATGATCAAGTGAGGAGATATTGAATGATTGCTGGAAATAAAACAACTGTAAACGGTTCTATGAACTATTATGTGCAAGAATCACCAAGTGTAAAACGGCGATGCTATGCGTTTGTGAAAAGAGCATTTGATATTGTGGCCTCTGCTGCCGCTTTAATCATTTTATCGCCTATCATGCTGATCGCAGCAATTTTGGTTTATGTGGATGATCCGGGAAAGGTGTTCTACGGTCATGTCCGAATCGGTAAAAACGGAAAGCCTTTTAAGATGTGGAAATTCCGCAGTATGTACATGAACGCCGATAAAATGATCAGCCTGCTTACGCCGGAGCAGGCTAAGCAGTATTACACAGAATTCAAGATCGACAACGATCCGCGCATAACTAAGATCGGAAACTTTTTGCGGAAAACCAGTCTGGACGAATTGCCGCAGCTTTTCAATGTACTTTGCAATGATATGAGTCTGGTAGGCCCTCGCCCACTGATTGAGTCGGAAATTCAGACCTATTATGAAGATACCCACGATGTACTGCTGGCTGTAAAGCCGGGTGTTACCGGGTATTGGCAAGCCTATGCGCGAAATAATGCGACCTATCAAAGTGGCGAACGGCAGAAAATGGAAATGTATTACGTTCGAAACGCTTCGCTGTGGCTGGATATCAAAATCCTGTTTAAAACCGTAGAGAGCGTCCTGAAGAAAAGTGGAGCACAGTAATAAAAGCATCAAGATCAAAGGGGATAGCATGACAGAACCTATAAGAGTTGCGCAGATGATGACCGACATGAACTACGGCGGTGTGGAGATGGTGGTTATGAACTACTACCGACACATTGATCGGACAAAGGTTCAGTTTGATTTCTTTGCACTGGAAGGCTCGGCAGTACCTCAGAGAGAAGAAATCGAGCGACTCGGCGGACGGGTTTATATTGTGCCGAAGTATACGCATCTTTCGGCATATGAGAAGGAAATCATTCGGCTTTTTAAGCAGAACCAGTACAAAATCGTTCACTCCCATATGAATACACTTAGTGCTTTTTCATTGTGGGGGGCCAAAAAAGCAGGCATTCCGAACAGGATTGCGCACAACCACTCGACAGCCGGTAAAGGAGAAACGAAGAAAAACATTATTAAATATGCGCTTCGACCGTTTGCTAAAATCTATCCAACAAAGTTGTGCGCTTGCTCGCGATATGCAGGTGAATGGCTTTATGGAAAAAATGCAGAGTTTCAGGTGTTCAACAACGCAATCGACTTGAGCCGTTATTCCCACGACCCACAGAAAGCTGCAGCCGTGCGAAAAGAATTAGGGTTGGAAGATAAGCTCGTTGTAGGTCATATCGGTAGATTTTGTTACCAGAAAAATCATGACTTCCTGATCGACATTTTCAACGAACTCCACAAGCAGCGGCAAGAGGCCGTTCTACTTCTGATTGGAGAAGGTGAACTGGAGCAAGACATCCGTAACAAAGTCAAGGAACTGGGTTTAACGGATAGTGTCCGTTTTATGGGCAAGCAAAAAGATACAAGCAAATTTTATCAAGCGATGGATTGCTTTGTTCTGCCTTCCCGATATGAAGGGCTTCCGGTCGTTGGTGTAGAAGCACAGGCGGCAGGAGTACCTTGCGTCATGGCTGATGTGGTAACACCGGAAACAAAAATTCTTGAGTCAACGGCATTCGTTTCATCTGAAGAATCTGCAGTGAATTGGGCGATGGCTGTCTTAGAGAGCACATCGCGTTATCAGAAAAAAGACACAAGTGTGGAAATGCGAAAAGCAGGTTTTGATATTGTTACTGAAGCAGAAAAATTAGAAAGATTCTACTACAAACTGCTTTGATCTATGTAATAGGCAGGAGAAAATAAATGGATTCAAAAATCAAAGTTGCAGAATTTATATCACGCCTTGAATTCGGTGGAGCAGAAGCTATGTTGCTGAACTATACAACCCACTTTCAGCATCCGGAGCAGTTTGACCTTCACATTATCACGCAGGACATCAACGATGACAACTGCATCCATCAATTTGAAGATGCAGGCTATACCGTTCATATTGTAACACATAAACGTAAGAGCATCGCCAAAAATGTCGGAGAGGTTTATCAAGTGCTGAAGCAAGAGCACTTTGATATTGCTCACAGTCACATGACACTGACAAATTTTTATGTTTTGCTCCTTGCAAAGATGCTTGGTGTCCGGGTACGCATTTCTCATGCGCACAGTGCCTTCCGAGAGGATAACTTAAAAGCAAAACTGGCATTTCCAATTTTGAAAAGTCTGAATCGTCTTGCAGCTAACGTTTGGATGGCGTGTGGATATAATGCCGGCGTGTTTTTGTACGGAACGGATGCAGTAGACCATCAAAAGGTTTATATGATGCGCAATGCAATCGATTTGCAGCGGTTTCAAAGGAACGATAAAACACGTCAGATGATACGCGAAAAGTATGCAATAGGTGATGCTTTGTGTGTTGGTCATGTTGGTCGATTTTGCACACCAAAAAATCACTCGTTTGTTTTAGAGATTTTTAATGCTGTAAGAAAAATCACGCCTGCATCAAAGTTTTTGCTGGTAGGAGACGGTGAACTGCGAGGTGAAGTCCTTGCGAAAATAAAGGAACTGCATCTGGAAAATTCTGTTGTGCTCACAGGTAATGTTACAAACACGAATGAATTATATCAGGCAATGGACGCTTTTATTTTACCATCTCTTTATGAAGGGCTTCCGGTGGTGTCAATTGAAGCACAAGCAGCAAATTTGCCGTGCCTGATTTCGGAAAATGTGGATCATCGCTGTGCCATGACATCCAATGTACGTTTCCTTTCTATCCAGAAATCAGCGGATGAATGGGCAAAAGAAATCCTGAAGTATGCTGCACAGCCACACAGCGATGATAGTATCGAGGCGTTGACCAAAGCTGGTTACAACATTGAAACCGAAGCACGAAAGCTGGAAGAACTTTATAAAAACTCAATTAACAAACAGGAGTAACGCTATCATGAAAGTTTTATATATCGTAAAGACACAGCTGCATTATTATCCCCCCTGCATTTCACAGATTCGTATGCTGAAAGACCTTGGCTATGATGTGGAAGTGCTATATGGAACATCGAATGAGAGTGCATTAAAGCTTCTTGCAAAAGAGAATATTCCCTGCCACAAAGTTGCTGAGATCAAAGATGTGGCAAGTTCTAAAATTGAAAAATTGCAGGATTGGTATAAATTCCGCTGCGGAGTGTTGAATGCTTTGAAACAGTACCCGGAAGATACAATGCTCTGGTTTGGAACGGCAGAAAGCGCACTCCCTATGAAGGGTGTATTGAACGGAAAGAAGTACGTGCTCTCTCTGCTGGAACTTCTGGATGACTGCCCGCAGAAAGTAAGACTGCTGAAAAATCTTGCACAGAACGCAGCCGCCGTGACGGTTTGTGAGGAAACTCGCGGCTATATCATGCGTTCGTGGTGGAGTCTTCCGGAAGTGCCGTATGTATTCCCGAACAAGCCTTACAACCAGATTACTGACCGCTGTCACGAACCTTCGATTCCTGAAACAAAAGCAGTCGTTGAACGAATCAAAGACAAAAAAGTTGTTCTGTATCAGGGGATTTTGCAGAACACGGACGAGATTTTGGAAGTCGCTAAGGCGTTGCAAACGATGGATGCCGGGTATACTCTGCTGCTGATGGGAATTGATAAGTACCATAGCGTAGACAAAATCAAAGCAATTTATAGCAATGTGGAATATGTCAGCTATATTCCAGCACCGTATCATCTGGAAATTACCAGCTATGCACACATTGGCATAGTTTTTTATCGTAATGATTCTTTAAATAAAGTGTTCTGTGCACCGAATAAAATTTACGAATATTCTGGCTTTGGCATCCCGATGCTGGCAAATAACATTCCGGGTCTGAAAAATACCGTTGGCAACGCTGGTGCAGCCGAGTGTATGGAGCTGAAGTCAAATAATATCGTTCACGCGATTCAGAAAATCGAAGAAGATTATGACACCTATTCTGAAAATGCAAAAAAATTCTTTGCTGGAACAGATAACTTGAAGACAATGAAAAAATTGATGGGAAAGATTACGAAGTGATATGATGTCCACAAGCATACGAATGAATCCTCAAATAAATAAAACGGATTTACTGATTTTCGCTTCAGCATTTTCGTTATTCAAAATTGATGCACTTTCATACATTTCACATGGTTTTACATTTTTATATCTGCTTTTGCAGCTTTTCTGCGCCGTGTATTTTTCTTTGAGAGTAATCTCATTGAAAAAAATACATACAATTGATTTAGCAACAATTTTTTTCTGCATCGTCGGCTTTGTTTCAACAATACTAAATGGGCTTTCTCTCGAAACTTGGATTCGTGAAATGCTACGAATGGTTTCAATGCTTTATTCTGCTCGTTGGGGCCTTGAAAAATGTTCTGAAAAGTTCATCAGAATAAATGCAGTATATGGAGGATTGCTTTGTATTATAAATACGATTTCTTCAATTCTAGTATTTCCAAAAGCACTAATTTATGACAATGGTGTGAGCCCGATTTTTATTCTGGGTGGCGATAACACATCAATTCGACTATACATATTGGCGGTTACATTTTGCGTACTGGCATCTACTCGAAAAACTGATTGTTTCACCTTTATTGTTTGGATGAGTTTTACAATTTTTACATTTCTTCGAGATATCGGAACAGGTAAAATTTGCTTATTTATAATAACTCTCGGAATTATCTTATTCGTTATACAGGATATTTCACTACCTAGGCATGTAATGCGCTATACAGGAATTGTCAATATCATTCTTTTCTTTATTCTAATTATTATCGGAAACATTCAGGCGTTTTCGTACATCATTGTTAAATTATTGCATCGCGACTTAACTCTAACAGCGCGGACTGTTATTTGGAATATTACCCTAGAAAAGATTTCACAAAAACCAATCCTGGGAAATGGCTATGTAACTGGAAAACAATTTGAGAGTATGTTGCCTAGTATTATCGGAGTAAATGCTCACAACACTTATTTGATGGTGATATATATGGGCGGATTTATTATGTTTTTCTTTTTTGTCTTGGCCTATATTTCAGCACAAAAAATGTGTGACGATTATTTGAATCTACGAAAATACAGCATTCTTCTTGTTGCACTTATAGCGATGATGATTAGAGCACAGGTTGAAGGCGGAGACGCGACATTTCTTTTCTTCCTTTTCCATATAATTTATAGCCTTTCTGTCAAAGAACGCTGGAGAAATATATCAACATGCTAAATTGTAAAAAAGAAAATTGTACGGGCTGCGGAGTATGCGCTTATAGCTGCCCAAAGAGCGCAATCAATATGGTAGAGTCTGTTGAAGGCTTTCTCTACCCTAAAGTAGATAGGTCATTATGTGTAGATTGCAACCTGTGCAATAAGGTTTGTCCTTCGCTAAAAAAGCCTTCGATTGGCGATTTTGCTGACTGTTATGCTGTTCAATTGATAAATAAAACTACGTTACGGCACTGTGCCTCAGGCGGAGCGTTTTATGGAATTGCACAAACTGTGCTGGAGCAGAATGGTGCGGTTTTTGGTGTAGTGGATTTTGGAACAGAATTACGATATCAAAAAGCTACCTCGCTTAAAGAACTTGATGAACTGACAGGATCAAAATATTTTCAGTGCGCTATTTCAGAAAAAGCGTATGGTGAAATCATAGAGAGTACACAAAAAGGACTCACATTGGTCTCGGGTACGCCGTGTATGGTAGCTGCAATCCGGAATCTGCAGAGAATAAAACGTAAAAACCTGCTTACGTTTGAGATTTTGTGTCAAGGTGTTCCAAGTAAAACCGTTATCGAAAAATTTTATTCGGAAATGGCTGCAAAATATGATTCACCTGTTCAAAACCATGTTTTTCGTTCAAAAGACCGCTATATTGGTCGGAATTATCTGAACCGCTATGAATTCAAGAATGGCAAGGTAGTGTATCTGATTGGTGAGGAAGATCCGCTGTCGCTGTCTTTCCAACGACAGATTTTTTTGAGGGAATCCTGTTACAGCTGTCAGTATGCAAATGAGGCACGGACAGCTGATTTTACAGCAGGCGATTTATGGAAAACTGATGTTAACGGGCTGGACATAGAACGTGGGTGTTCGGTTTTGCTCTGTAATACCTCAAAAGCTAAATGTTTTTTGGACGGAATAAATGTATTTTCGATTGGAAAAATCAATTTCAAAACAGCGTTGGAACACAATATTCCATATCATCATCCCGTCAAACGTCCTAAATGCAGAGACTGGAGCTACAAGCTGTTGTGCAGCGGGATTCCACCCAAAACAGTTACAATTCTCTGCTGTTGGAAATATTATATCAAACGGCTTTTTACAGGAAAAAGAAAATGAAAAAAGTTGGAATTATTACATACCATTTCGCGCAGAACTACGGTGCGGTACTTCAGTGCTATGCGTTGCAGACATACTTATCCCAGCAAGGATATGCAGTCACGGTTTTTGATTTTGTCAGTGAAAAGCAGCAGAAAAACAATGACGTTGTAAAGCATGGAGCCTCTGTCAAAACTGCGGTTGCAAATATCTGTCTGCTTCCGTTTGCGCACAGTATCCGAAAAAAGCATGCCCGATTTGTAGACTTCTGCCAAAAGAACCTTCATTTGACTCCGCATTTTTCTACCGTGGAATCGTTGGAGCAATATATTGAAGAAAATGGATATGACGTGGTTATTTCTGGTAGTGATCAAGTGCTGAACCCTAACATCAATGATTTTGAGATAGCTTTTCTGTATCCATTCAAAACTAAAGCAAAAAAAATCGCGTACGCGGCTAGTACTGGTAATGCCTCGCCAGATGATATCCAAAAGATTCAATGCTATCTGGATGACTTTTCAAAAATCTCAATTCGAGAACAAAAAGACCTTGGAAAGTTTGATGCAGAAACGGCGGCACGATTGTCCGTCGTATGCGACCCTGTTATGTTGCTGCGGGCAGATACTTGGAACAATATGTTGGAGCAACCATCTGGAAAGCCGTATCTGATTTGCTACTTCCTCCATAAGAAACTGTTCCGTGAAGAATTTGCGATTGCGCAAAAAATTGCAAAAGGTCGCGGCTTAGAGCTGAAAGTAATCAACGCAAGATTTGGCCCGAACAGCTTTCGTAAAGGAACAGTTTTTGATGCTGGACCGGGAGAATTTGTAAACTTGATTGCTAATGCCTCTTATGTTTGCACGGATTCTTTTCACGGAACGCTCTTTTCTCTGATTTTTCATAAGCAGTTTTCTTGTTTGGATACAAAGCAAAATCATCATGATACGCGCAAAAAGGGATTGCTAGAAAGTGTTGGTGCAACTGCCGCATATCAGAATGTCGAAGACTCCCTGAAAATATGCAGCACTTTGAATTATGAAGAGATTGATTACCGGATGGACGAAATCAGAAAATCCGCAGCCATATTTTTGGAGATATTAGATGAATAAAAAACTAGCAGATCTGCTCAAATCAAAGGTTTTAGCCAATAGTGCATGGCTGATTGTTTTGCAGGTATTCAATACCATCGTTCCGCTTCTGACACTTCCGTATATTACGCGCGTTCTTGGAACATCTAATTACGGCGTGTTTTCCCTTGCACTTAATTGGGTGACGTATTTTCAGGTGATCGTTGAATATGGTTTCGGCTTTACGGGTGCTCGTAAAGTTTCTGTTCACGGAGATGATGGCCTGCAAGAACTGTACAGCAGGATTATTACCGCAAGAATTCTATTGTTGTGCGGAACATTTTTCGCAATGAATGTTCTAAGTGTAGCTTTGCACGCAAGCAGTGCGCAGTACGTCAGTATGAACATCCTCTTTCTGATTATTCTAGGCGTTGCGTTTCAACTCACATGGCTTTTTCAAGGCAAACAGGACATGAAGTTGATTGCTATTATCAATGCAGTTTCACGCTTGTTCTCGGTACTAATGGTTTTTGCACTGGTACACAGTGAAAATCACCTGTATCTGTACTGCATTTGCTACGCCATAACCTTCCTGCTTTCTGCTGTTCTGGGAATCCTGCTGGCACGAAAAAAATATGGCCTAAAAGTAAGGCTGTGCAAGATTGCAGATGCTATCAGCGAAATCAAAGACGGCTGGTATTTGTTTATTTCGCAGGCTATGTCCAAAATTTTTAGTGGGATAGGAACAACCGTTTTGGGTGCTGTTGCAACGCCAAGTATTGTTGGAATTTATTCGGCAATCTATAAAATTCCATATATTATGGTGCTGTTTTTCAGCCCAATCAGTCAGGCACTTTATCCACACATTAGCGTTTGTTTTTCAAAGTCATTTGAAAGTGGGCGCAAGACAGTTACAACCGCTGCAAAACTCGTTATTCCAGCTTTCGCGTTAGCAGGACTTGCAATTATACTTCTTCGGGACCATCTGATTCTGATTGCGTTTGGTAAGAATTATCTTGAATATTCTGCAATCATAATTCCGCTCGTTCTTTGGATGCTGTTCAGCGTAATCAATAACTTTATAGGAATACAGTTTTTAGTTGCAAGCGGAAATCAAAAGTTATACAGCCGTGCATTTACAATCGGTTCACTAATAACGGTTGGAATGAATATCCTGCTGGGTGGAGTTTTGGGCATTTATGGGGTTTCTTTTGCAGCACCAATTGGTGAAATAAGTTTGACAATACTATTATATTTTAGTGTAAAAAAAGCCAAACACGGAGGAAATTAAAATGAAGAAAATTATGCTCGTTTTCGGCACTCGTCCGGAAGCAATTAAAATGTGCCCACTTGTTAATGAACTGAAGAAACGTGAAGAACTGGAAACGGTTGTTTGTGTGACTGGTCAGCATCGTCAGATGCTGGATATGGTTCTTGAGGCATTTGATGTTACCCCGGACTATGACTTGTCTATTATGAAGGATAAGCAGACACTATTCGATGTAACTACCAATATTCTGAATAGCATCAAGGCTGTTCTGGAAAAGGAAAAACCTGATGTAGTATTGGTTCACGGCGATACATCTACAACCTTCGTGACTGCACTGGCTTGCTTCTATATGCAGATTCCTGTAGGTCACGTAGAAGCTGGTCTGCGCACCTACAATATTTATAGCCCATATCCGGAGGAGTTCAACCGTCAGGCGGTTTCCATTATCAGTAAATTCAACTTTGCTCCTACAGAGCTTTCTAAGCAAAATCTGCTGAAAGAGGGCAAAGATCCAGCCAGCATCTACGTTACCGGCAACACGGCTATTGATGCTTTGAAGACCACCGTGCGGGAAACCTATACGCACCCTGAATTGGAATGGGCAAAGGACAGCCGTCTGATCATGATTACCGCCCATCGCCGTGAAAACCTTGGTGAGCCGATGCGCCACATGTTTAAGGCAATCCGCCGTGTCATGGATGAGCACCCTGATGTCAAGGCAATCTATCCCATTCACATGAATCCTGCCGTGCGTGAAATCGCAAACGAGTATCTGGGTGACGATGATCGCATTCACATTATCGAACCGCTGGATGTACTGGATTTCCACAACTTCCTGAGCCGCAGCTATCTGATTTTGACGGATTCTGGCGGAATCCAGGAGGAAGCCCCTTCTCTGGGTAAGCCTGTTCTGGTGATGCGTGATACCACGGAACGCCCGGAAGGTATTGCGGCAGGTACGCTGAAGTTGGTGGGCACGGAAGAAGAAACGATTTATAAAGAGTTCAGCCGTCTGCTGTCTGATAAGGATGAGTATGAGGCAATGAGTAAGGCAAGCAATCCGTATGGCGATGGACATGCTTGTGAGAGAATTGCGAATATTTTGGCAGAAAAACTCTAAGAGTGCGGCCATGCATCGCATGGCTGTGCTGCTCAAAGTATGCTACCTCTCCGTGGTGAGCGGCAGGCAACGGGATTCTCTCTCGGCTAAAGCATATATTCGTTAAAGCACTCTTTGAATGAGGAAATAAGTTAATATGGGAAAGTATTTTGGAACTGATGGCTTCCGTGGTGAGGCAGGAATAACTCTGACCGCCGATCATGCCTACAAGGTTGGTCGTTTTCTGGGCTGGTATTATAATATGCTCCGTGAGCGTAACGGCAACAACGAGCCTGCCCGCATCGTCATCGGTAAGGACACTCGTCGTAGCTCCTATATGTTCGAGTACAGTCTGGTTGCCGGTTTGACGGCTTCCGGCGCAGATGCCTATCTGCTGCACGTCACTACCACTCCTTCTGTTGCTTACATCGCCCGGGTGGATGATTTCGATTGCGGCATCATGATCTCCGCCAGCCACAACCCCTACTACGATAACGGCATCAAGCTGATTGACTGCTATGGCGAGAAGATGCCAGAGGAAATCTTGCTGTTAGTCGAGGATTACATTGACGGAAAGCTCCATGTGTTCGATAAAGACTGGCTGGAGCTGCCTTTCGCTCACCGGGAACACATTGGCTGCACTGTGGACTATGTGTCCGGCCGTAACCGCTACATGGGCTACCTGATCTCTCTGGGCATCTACTCCTTTAAGGGTGTCAAGGTTGGTCTGGACTGCGCCAACGGTAGCTCTTGGAACATCGCTAAGTCCGTTTTCGATGCTCTGGGCGCAGATACCTACGTTATCAACAACAAGCCCAACGGTCTGAACATCAACAACAATGCCGGCTCTACTCATATCGAGGGCTTGCAGAAGTTCGTGGTCGAGAAAGGGCTGGACATCGGTTTTGCCTATGACGGTGATGCTGACCGCTGCCTGTGTGTGGATGAAAAAGCTAATGTCATCACTGGTGACCACATCCTGTACATCTACGGCTGCTACATGAAGGAGCGTGGCAAGCTGCTGACCAATACCGTCGTTACCACGGTCATGTCCAACTTTGGCCTGTATAAGGCCTTTGATGAGAAGGGCATCGGCTACGCCAAGACCGCAGTGGGTGACAAGTACGTCTATGAGTACATGGCCAAGAATGGCTGCCGTATTGGTGGCGAGCAGAGTGGTCATATCATCTTCTCCAAGTACGCCAGCACCGGTGATGGTATCCTGACCAGCCTGAAGATGATGGAGGTCATGCTGGCAAAGAAGGTCCCCATGAGCAAGCTGGCTGAGCCGCTGAAGATCTACCCGCAGGTTCTGGAAAATGTCCGTGTGACCGACAAGAAGGCCGCACAGGCTGATGAGGCTGTGCAGGTGGATGTGAATAAAGTGGCAGAGGCACTGGGCGACACTGGTCGTATTCTCGTGCGTGAGTCCGGCACGGAGCCGGTTGTCCGCGTTATGGTGGAAGCTCCTGACCACGACACCTGCCAGAAATATGTAGATGAAGTTGTGGAGACCATCAAGAGCCGGGGTTACGGAGTTTGAGAGAACTACTGAGCCAGATCCACTACGCCATATCTGCAAACTTGTCGCTCTCGGGAATCATCCTCTTGGCACTGTTGGGTACGATTGCATGGCACAACCGCAAAGAGCATCCCAGCCTCCCGCCGGTATACTGTGTCTTTCTGATCCTCAATATCACGCTGTTGCGCCGTGCGCTGGGGTACAACGAGAGTGTCTGCCTTCATTTGAAGCTGTGGCCGAATGCGGGCGTATGGGCGGGCAACTTGCTAAACCTGATCCTCTATATGCCATATGGAACAACAAGCTGGCAGTGGAAGCGGAAAGGCAAGAAGATAGTCGCTATTGGATTCGCATTGTCCGTGTTCTGCGAAGCACTACAGTACTTGACCGGACGTGGAATGGCAGATGTCAACGATGTGTTGTTCAACACGCTGGGAACTTTAGCTGGCTTGTGTATTGCAAAACGACTTGCAAAAGAGTAATATAAAATCGGAAATTTTCAGAAATATTGGGCTGTGAGGATTTGCACCTCACAGCTTTGCTGCTCGAAACTTTGCACACCTCTACGCGGTGAGCGGCAGGCAACACAAGTGATTGTGGCTAAGATGCAGAGCCGGTATTGTTTAATTTTGAGAGGGTAGCATCATGACTAATAATTATTATTCGATTCTCTTGATGGTTTCTGCTGGAGGTGGATCGGCAAGTCGGTCATTTTTGATGTCAAAGAACTTTTCAGAAGAATTGATTGATAAATGCATCGAAAATAAGTATATTTTTGAAGTCAGGAAAAATGATCTTGGGGAGCCTGTTTATAAAATTACGGATTTAGGGCGTGCCAAGAGGGATGAACGCTAACCGCTACGATAGCTGCATGGACGATGTTTAGGAGAATTTCTACATGAGAGACCTGTTCTGGAGAGATTGAAATTTATTTTTAACATTTCGGGGGTGGCGGCTGTGGGAGCATGGCTGGCCAGGGGGATAGCTTAGTAGTCCACTATAGCTGTCATCCCCCTCATCTTCATCGTCCTCTGGCTCTATGCCATTCCATTCGATGAATTTTTCCTCGGCATTGTCGAATTTTGACCACACGAGATGTTGTTCACAACGGTCGAAGTAAAGCTGGTATATTATATTGAATCTTGTCGTGTTATTTTTCAGAATACAATAGAAAGGCGAGGAATAAACTTAAAATGGCTGGATATACTGATAATGAACAGAACGTTATTCTAGCAGAAGCATCTAAATTGGATTTTGATGATATTATGGCTTTTGGCCCACATTATTTTGGCTGTGGGTGGATGAAATACAAATACTACAATTTAAATTATGCTGTAGCATTATCTCTTATTGGTAGGCTGTATGGAGACAAAGAATCAAAAAACAGCGATTACCATAAAGGAGTGGTGTATATATCTGATGCATTGGGAATTTCTAAACGACAAGTGAAAATCCTACGGAAAAAGGTAAAACATGGGAACGGGTATTGGTTTAAAATTCCGTACACAACTGCTGCGATTATAAAAAAGATAATCAACAAGTTACGTGAGACGGAGCAGGAGGAATACGTAAGTTCTTTTTTGAAAAAGTGTAACAGCACTGTATATAGAGAGATATTGATCCCAGACCAGTTTGAGGCAATCAAAGCGGCACGCAAAGGTGAAAGACAAAAAGTGCTTGACTTAGCTGATGAATTGAAAGATATTACCATTAAAGTGGGAGATAATTCATGAGTAATGATTTTGATCCAAACAGTCATAAAAATCTAGAGCTGTTTAGGTATTACTTGAACAGAGATTTACAGAAGATAGAAAGTAGCATTCAAGATAACCATGGAGAGTTATTGGGCTACTTTACCGCAAGTCTAGTAGATATATTTATTGTGTCTTTGTTTGGTGATAACCTAAAATGCACAGAGAACATACTTAAGATTATGTATATTGCTGGACTGATTATACTATTTTTCATTATTTCATGTGTAGTCAATAAAATAGCTCGTTTCCGAAGAATTCGAAGAAAGGAATCCGGCAGAGAAGAGTATATTGTTGACGAAGCAAAACAGGAAATGATTGATAGTTTTGATAATATAGCCTGTGACGGTCTTTTGATTTGCGAGAGTTATATGGGGAAGTATTCTTTAGCAGATAAGCCGTATGTTAGGGATTTTTATTTTTTTGAAGTTATCCATCATCTGACAAAATCCACAGACTTATTTGGGGAAATATACTCACATCGTGATTTGTATGTGTCATCAAAGAAAGCGGAGCTGATTGACACCTACAGAGTAAACAATTATATTGATTTTGCGAGGAAAATCAATGAGTTTCTAAACAAAGAAATGAGCAAATATATGGCCGATACTGAAGTTAAGAAAGATATTGAAAATTTAAACATTGAGATCGCAAAATGGCATTATGTCAATGAATCTGGGCGTGAAATTGATGACGATAAGTTGAACAGAGCCAGGCTGAAGTAAGCATACTAGCCGTGTGGACACGGAACTCTAGAAGTTCACACGGCTATTTTTAGAATTCGTTATATAGTTTGTGACGAAAATAGAAAGGAGGAATATCCCGTGGCTAAGACACAAAGCTCCGTTCGTAAGCTAGTTAAGCCGGAGTACAGTGCGGAGAAGAATCTGACTGACCTGATGGATGCTACCGTGGCTCTCTACAAGAACAACATGAGCTTGCAAGCCATAGCCGAAGATCTCTCCTTGAACCCCATTAAGGTACGCAAGCTCCTCATCACGGCGGGAGTCTACCAGTCAGACATCGCCGATGCCGTGCAGCAGACGTTCCAGTCCTTCCGCACCACGCAGGACTATAAGACCGCCGTGTCCTCTACCATGATTGCTCTGCATCTGTCCCGTCCCTCTGTGACCTCTTATCTGCCATATGAGAAAGGCGTGTACTTCCCGGAAGACGCTGAAGCAGAGAATATCAGTGCCGGGGCAGAGCGGCAACGCCACTACCGAGCCGTCACTGCCTTGAAGAAAAATCCATGCGAAGAGAACCTCTGGAAGTGTGTGGTGGCTTTTCGGGGATACAAGTTCAAGACGATGTCCGGCTTGTCCTTTACATATACGCTGAAAAAGGGCAGGGGAGATGAATTCACCAAGGAACTGTGGATCGACCGTAGAGAGGGCAGCAAGAGCCTTGCATGGAGTTCCGTGATGCTGGCGTATCACAATATTGGTAAAATCGGAGAGGTGGTGGACCGACCCAAGGCGCTGGGAGATATCCGGGGTGTGTCGTATATCTATGGGATGTTCTACCGATTTGGCCTGATCGATGTGCCAGACAAGGTCAAGGAGAAGATGACGAGGCGATAAGGCCACGAGACATATTTTGTTTTAAGATGGAATGTGATATAATAAAGATGACGGTTTACCGTACTACTTGTAAAGGGCAGGTGAGTGTACAAATGCACATCATTTGTCATAGCGAGAAATTCGAGCTCAATCTGGACAAGCTTATTGAGGCTATCACAAAAGCTTCAAAAGCAACATTGAATCGGATGAATACCCGAATCACCAAGGAAATTCAACAGTTGTTGGATTCTGGTGATAACTCGCTTGAAGACTATCCGCATTCCCAGTGGCTTTATGAAAGAATTGCGGAGTTGGAGCGGATGCGGAAGTACATCAAACTCCTAAAGAAGATGAAAAGCAATAGAGTTCCAGCAAAGTTGCGCACACTTTGGCTTTGCAGGATAAAAAACAGCAGTCGAACATTGGCGAGCACGTCACTTGACCAAATGAGCATCGCACTGCCTGTTCCGCCCACGTTTGAGGCTACCTTGAGTAGTTTCGGACGTGGGAGGGATTTGGATGCCCTCGCATGCTGAGAAAAATCCAATAGAGATTGAAAACTACTATCACATTATAGACCCGAAACGTAGACTGTCTGAGAAAGAAAGGGCTGAAGAGGTAAACAGGGTGTTAGTGAATATGCCTGCTTGTTTTCCAGAAGCACTACGATATGTGATGACACGCTTCGGATTTACGCAAGAGGCTCTGGCCTTTGAATCAAAGGTGTCTGAGTCAACGATTGGCCGCTACAGAACCGGAAAGGTCAAACACTATTCAGAGAAAAATGTAGTGGCACTGTGTGTTGCTATGCACCTTCCACCGTGGCTTTCATTTAAGCTCATATGCTGGTTCGGATGATGGTGTGGTCGATGTGATCTATTGGCGAGAGACTGAATGTCGCCGTTATATCTGCGCTTCCAGCGATAGATGTACTGACGATTCACATTGTACTTGATGGCGGCTTTGGTTACGCCGTGCTTCTCAGCGTAGTTCAAAAGTGATTGACGAAACCGCATAGTCTGTGTTACAGTATTCATGACGAATGTGTTGTCCTTTCTGTGTGAGTTTGGTCTAGCAGCTTAACTATACCACAGGGTCGACTCATTCGTCTTTCTCTTTATTTGACTTTGTAACACATCTATTGTAATCCTACAATTCAGAAATCAATGTAATGTAAGAAAGCTATTGACGTGAAAACGTAAAAATGATATAATAAATAAGCGCCTATCCGAAGACAGTGGGTTGTGAATCGTAAATCCTACCTAGGAGATGTGCAATGTTCAAGCCTCTCCTTTATTGGAGAGGTTTTGTGATTTTAGATGAAGATGTAAAGATATGGATAATTATAGAGGCTCTGTCAAAGAGAAAAAGAAAACGGTTAGAGAAAAACCTAAATTAAATTGGGTTGCACTGATTATCTGGGTGGGATCTATCCTTGCTTCGTTTATACCAATTTATGTACATGTCTTAACATGGCTTTTAAATTCAAAAGATGAAAAAATTGATTTATGGCAATTGATATTTGACTGTATTACAAAGCAGGATATGCTGTGGATATTTTCAACAGTGCTATTGTTTGCTATTGTGAATTGTGCTGTGAACTATTTTGCGGGGCAGCACAAGAAGATGGCGAAGATAACAGGAGCATTAATTGCTATTGGAATAGCATTATTTGTTTTCTTGGAAATAACGTGGGCAGTGTTTAAGTATTTCACTTCCGAATATATTACATGGGTGGTAGTGCTAAGTGTCATACTCATGCTCGCAGCGCTGGTTATATCCACGCCACTTCAGATTGATTCTCTAAAAGATGAGGTATAAAACATGGAGATTTTGACTTTGATTTTGATGATGACAATCACAGTTTTTTTCTTGAGTTTTGTGCCAATGTTACAGATGTTCGTTATTGGTCGAAGAACCCGAGAACAAACGGAGTTTGAGTTTGATAGCGAATTGGTTAATTATGATACAGATAATCTGAAATTCGAAAATGCTCAGGCTTTTTACGAAAGGGCGAACAATAGAGTTTTAGCGGATAGTAGAGGATCTATTAGACAGGCGAACGGTACGGTGCATGATTCGAAGTCATTTGAAGAAGCAAAAAGGGAAGTATATAGCATTGCACTACCATAGGAGTAATATAGATGAGCAATTCAAAGTATTCGACGTATTGGGATAATATCTGTCAGATTTATTTTCTTGCAAAGCACTACCTTTTGTTGGGAGAAGAGTTGTCCGATGGATTTGACACATTTATTCAGCCATTAAAGGAAGAACGAGATGCCTTTGATCATATTGCACGAGTATATGGTCATAAATATTTGACTCGACCTGTGAAAGATGTTGACCAGTATTGTGAGTCAAATATGAAAAAAGCCGTTCAGCACACTTATCGAGCTTTTTTTGATACGGCGGATTTCTTTTCGTATGTTTGCCAAAAGAGGATTCGTGAATTGCTAAGCAAAAGAACTTATGAAGAAATCAAAAAAATGTATCCGGCATATGATAGGGCAAAAGAACGACTTGAAGTGATACCGCAGGATATAGCTAGGATTCGAGAGAATAAAGATGAGAGCGAAAGCGACAATGAACTTGTGCAGGAGGTTCTCCAGTATAAAGATATTTTAGATGAACTTCATAATATTTATGTGGATGTAAACAGGTTGTTTTCTTGATAGATATGGGTATAGTGGGGAATAGAAAAGTGTTTGTGACCGCATATCTTTGAAACTAAGGAGCCGTGTGTTCTTCTCCTACATTGGAGCTAGAACGCACGGCTCTGTTTTATTCTTCATCTTCAGCTCTTGCCCGGAGCAGGTCTTGGATTTCTTTCTCCGTGGCCGCTTGGACAGGGGCTCTCTCCTGAAATTTGACCTTGCCACAGTCAGGGCATTGGTCTGGCAGCGACTCTGCCTTAAAGCAGTAATGGCAGACATCGCAGAAATAGTAATTCACTGCATTTGCACTTCCAATCTGTGTTTTATTATAAGTATTATATCTCATCGGGATACTTTTCTAACTAAACTTTCGTGCTCATATTGATTACGAAATTAGCACGAAAGTTTGTGAGGATAAAGAAAAATCCCCCAGCCGTGCACAGCTGGGGGAGAAAGAAGGTGGCCCGGAGGTCATCTTCCCGGTCTCAGACCTCGCAAGGTTACTGAAACCTGATCACTATTAAATTATAGCTGATTGGGTGGAGATAGTCAACCAAGTATATCGTGTTTGCGGACTCTCTTCTGAGCAAGTTCATAAACTTCTTCATCAGCACGAACTCCGATGACAATTATCATCATGGATGTTTCAGTTCGACGAAGCTGGTAAACAATGCGCAGACCAGCGGAGCGAAGTTTTATTTTCATTAAACCTGCAAGACTGGTGCTGCTATGATTGCCGAGAGGCTTTCCGTAGCCATTTTCATCGACTGGAAGAGGGTTCTGCTGAACCTTCTTGATTGCTTTTAGCACAAGATTGCGTTGGCTTCCATCCAGCCCTTTGAGGTCCTTTTCTGCTTCCGGGAGATATTCAACTTTCCAGCTCATTCGATTTCTACCTCGTCAAAACCGGCGAGGTCATCATCGGTGACACCGAGCCGACGGTTCATTTCTTCTTCAGAAATCAAAGTGGAGGGGTCAAAATGAGCCATACGCTCAGAAGCGACAGCCAAAAGGCGAGCGTCATTCAATTCATCCATAAGGCGGACATACTCGTCAGGAGAGAGGAGGACGCACTCAGCGGTATTGTTCTTCATGACAACCTTTGCACCGCACTGCTTGACCTCATCAAAAATCTTGCCGGCAAGCCCACGATTAAACTGGGTGATAGGAACGGTATTGGTGATTGCACTCATAACAGATGCCATAATTGTCAACTCCTTTCTACACTTGCATTATAGCATGGATTTGCAAAAACGTCAACAAAAACATCGACCTATTTGTCTACAAATATATTGTATGTAAGCTGGCAGAGTTTGATACCGACTATAATTTTTTCTCTCGGCCTATTCGATTTGTGCGGATAGGCCTTTGCTTATGCTCCGAAGGAGGTGATTTTCCGCATGGCATCCAGAATCGCAGGCATCACTGTTGAGATCGGCGGCGACACTACAAAATTATCCAAGGAAACTGTTGATTCAAGCATTGGAAAGTAGTCATAATGTCCGGGAAGGGAAACGTTGCAATCAGATGCCTGCGGCGGTATCTGCCATCAGGCTGCGGCCGCATTCTGGACAGATACAAAATACCCCCGGTACTCGTTGGAACAGGAACGAGCATCGGGGGTGTTGTTCATTTTCTGGGAATCTCAGCAGACCAAAGCCTTCATCCATTGGCCTTTTCATCCCATCCGCTGGACTTGATGATCTGCCCACCGGTGGTGCACCAGAGAGCCTCGACGCCGTCGAGGCTCTCGACGATGGCCTGGCCCTCTTCCAGCGGCATGCAGAACAGGCCGGTGGTCAGGCAGTCGGCGACGCCGGAATCGGGGGCCAGTACGCTCACGCCGTCAAAGTAGGCGGCGGGCCAGAGGGTGGCGGGGTCGATGAGGTGGTGGTAGCGCACACCATCGACAAGGTAGTAGCGCTGATAGTCGCCGCTGGTGACGAGGGAGAGGTCGCTCATTTTGACAGCGGCCACCGAGGAGGAACTGCCGGTGTAGACGTCCGAGGCATTCCACGGGTCTTCCACACCGCCGACCCACTGGGAACCGCCGGGCTTGGTGCCGATGGCCCGCAGGTTGCCACCCACGCTGATGAGAGCGCTGGTCAGGCCGCGGGCCTCGGCAGCCTGAGCGACCATCTCCACGGCGTAGCCTTTGCCCACGCTGCCCACATCCAGGGACATCTCCGGGTCGGTCAGAAAGACCGTTCGGGCGTCGTCGTCGATGACGAGGTCATGGATGTCGCAGTGCTGGGCGGCAGCATCCAGCTCGTCCTGCGTGGGCAGCTGGTTGTTGCTGTCGTCGGTGTCGGCGAGGGCAGCTTCGCGGTAATTGTGCCAGATGTTGAGCACACTGCCCATGGCGATGTTCAGCTTGCCGTCGGTGGTGTCGTACATGGTCTGGGCCAGCTCCAGCATCCCCAGGATCTTGTCGTCCACGGTCACGGGGGCGAGGCCGGCGTTGTCGTTGATGGTCTTGATGTTGGTGATGCCGTCGTAGTCGTTGTAGATGTCGTAGAGCTTGTGGTATTCCAGAAGGTCGGCGTGGAGTGCGTCCATCTGAGCGGCGAACTCCTCCTCGCTGTCGCAGTAGGCGATGACCTGGGTCACGGTGTCAAAGGCGTCATAAAACACGGTGGAGTAGCGCTGCGGGCCGTCGGCGGTGCTGCTGGAAGCGCCGGACGAAGCGGCACGGCCGCAGCCGGCCAGCAGGCTCAGGCAGAGCGCGGCAGACAGGAAAACAGACAGGATGCGTTTCATGCGTGGGCGGTCTCCTTTGCAGCGGTGAAGGCGGTGTGCTCCTCCTGCAGATGGGCCAGCAGGTCGCCGAAGACCCAGTTCTTGTTGGAGGGGGTCACGAGGGCTTTGAGCGGGATATTCACCTGAGCCTGCTTCATGAGGTCGAGCAGGGTGTCCACGTCTTTGTCCTTGAAGTTGGCGAGGACAAGGGCCGACGGGTAGGCATTCGGGTCCAGCACCAGCGTGCGGGGCGCCTTGGTCTCCACCTCACCCAGCAGCTGGGCGACGGTCTTGCCTGCATCGGCGGGGGAGACGAGGAGGAGCTTCATGCCAAAGGCAGGGGCCATGCCCTCCAGGATGCCGCGGTCGGCGGCGGACAGATTCCAGCCCAGTGCCAGCGGGATGCCGGCGTTCTGGTTGCGTGCGATATGTGCTTTCATATAGAAACCTCTTTCAAAAAGATACCTTAGTATACCACAATTCCGGGCAAAGAAAAAGCGCTCTTGCGAAAAGAGCGCTTTTTCAAACCGTTCAGTTCATTTTTTTGCCGAAGAACTCGACCTCTTTGTTGATGAACTGCATCAGCTCATCGAACTGGTCGGGAGTCAGGCTCTGGGCACCGTCGCACTTGGCCTTGGCGGGGTTGTTGTGGACCTCGATCATCAGGCCGTCGGCCCCGGCTGCTACGGCAGCCTTAGCCAGCTCCGGCACCATCCAGGCGTGGCCGCAG